>CEUV01034123.1_pt1 | contig 39752 bp, 27 predicted proteins | sample 356401 | NCBI WGS metagenome assembly CEUV01 (sample SAMEA2622710, study PRJEB7988) | marine metagenome | isolation source: saline water (ENVO:00002010), including
CCGCGGGTCGATTCACCCGCGCGCATCGAAACGCCCACGTCCCATCGTCCAACGGCGTCCCCGATCGTCCGTGTTCGATCCACACCTTATGAAACGCGCGCATGACTCTCGCGAGCTCGCCCTCGGTGAGCGCGTTCCCAGGATCTCTCGTCGCGCGCGTCCACGCGCGCGTCACCCGCGTCACCGCGTCCGCATCCGACGTCGTCTCCCCCTCCGTCGCCGCGCTCGACGCGATCGCGCGTAAATCCAACGGCGTCCCGATCGCGTTCGGGCACTCCACGCGCACCGCCTCCACCGCGCGCTCGAGCGCCGCTCGCGCGGACATGCCGACGAATGAAATGCGCGATGGGAAGGAATGCGTGCATGATGGGAACGGAGGGTTTAGGGTTTAGGGTTGAGATAGGGTTGAGAGTAGGGTTGAGAGTAGGGTTGAGGCGTGTCGCGCGACCGACCGGATGCATCTCGGCAGACGCCCGCGACGCGCGGGATGACGACGACCGCGAGCGACGACGCGTCCGCGTCCGCGTCGCGACGGGGAACGGGGACGGCCGGGACGTCGAGCGCGACGCGCCGGGAAAACAGGGAGGACGATCGTGGGAGGGAGACGACGACGACGCCGGTGGAGGAGGCGACGCGCGAGGGTCGGGTGAGGACGTCGGTGGGGAGGAAACGACGCGCGCGAGGTGGAGACGCGCGAGGGACGACGCGAGGGACGTTGGAACCGTTTAAACATCGCGCGCGAGAGGATCCAGAGGTGCGTCGCGTCGGAGTCGAGGGCGCGCGAAGACGAGGGTGGGGATGGGGGTGGGGGGCGATTGTCGCGAGACGCGCGATTTCGAGAAGACGCGATTGGATTCGATTGGATTGGATTGGATTGGATTGGATCGGGTGATGCGGTCGGTGATTCGACGTGGGAAACGCGCGTTTCGAACGCGAGATTGACCGCCGTGTGTGCGTTTCGTGACGTCTCTCGCGCGTAGTTTATCGATGAGACGCTTCGACAGCTTCGAACGGCGACGATTGAATTGCTTAACCTGAGGAGCGCCGGACTCTCGTACGAAGAGTTGTACGGCGCGGCGTACGCGCTCGTGCTCCGTAAACGGGGAGATGTGCTGTATGATGCGATATGTGACACAGTGACGGATCATCTGTGCCTGCACATCACGTGTAAGATTGCTGACGTGGCTGGGGATGAAGAGTTTTTGAGAGATTTGCAAGAACGCTTCGTCAGTCATCGGAGGAGCGCGCGCATGCTCGCCGACGTCTTCATCTATCTCGATCGCGTGCACTTACAGAGGAGCGCGACGAAGAATTTAGAACCCGTGGAGAAGCTCTGCATGACGCTCTGGTGCGAGTGCGTCGTCAATAATCCTCGCATCAGACGACGAATGCGTTCGTGCATGCTGGATATGATTCGCCGAGAGCGCGACGGGGAAACCGTCTCCGGGGACGCCCTGCGCGAGGTGACGTCGATGTTGATGACGCTCGGTGAATCGGTGTACGTCGATGAGTTTGAAACGAACATGTTAGATGAAACGACGTCGTATTACAGAGCTTTAGCGCAGAAACGCATCGATATGGATGATTGCCCGACGTACCTGAAGATGGCGGAGACGCGTCTCGAGGGCGAGCGACGCCGCGCCGAGGCGTACATGGCGCCTCGGACCTTTAGCCTCGTGCTCGGGGAGGCGAAGGATCAGTTACTCAAGGAAATGTCACAATCACTCTTATACAACGCTTCGAGCGGTTTGGTACACATGCTTCGCGCGAATCAGACGGAAAATTTACGTCGCATGTACGCGCTCTTCTCCGGCGCGGACGACCTCATGGGAATGCCGCACGTCATCTTCAATCACCTCAAAGAGATGGGTAAATCGATCGTCACCGATTCGGAGAACGAGGCGAACCCCGCGCAATTCGTGGAAGAGTTATTCGCGTACAAGGAAAAATACGATGCGATATTGGTCGAGGCGTTTGGAAACAATCGTCTCATCGAGTCGCAGTGCAATCAAGCGTATCAGTACGTCGCCAATTGGAATCCGAAGACACCAGAGTATCTGTCGCTATACCTGGACAGCGTGTTGCGTAAGAGCGCGAAAGAGATCAGTCAATTGGACGTCGAGACGATTTTCGACATTTCGATGAGCGTGTTTCGATTATTCCACGAAAAGGATGTGTTTGAAAATTATTATCGCCAGCACTTGTCGAAGAGGTTGTTGAATAAGCGCTCCGCAAGCGATGACAACGAGCTCACATTCATCAGGAGACTCAAAGATGATTGCGGCTTCACGTTTACGAGTAAAATGGAGAGTATGTTTAACGATATGCTCATGTCTGGGGATTTAACGCGTGAGTTTAAGGACGCGCACCCTGACGGGGCGAATTTGCTCGACGTGAGCGTCTCCGTCTTGACGACGGGAGTGTGGCCCATGAAAATACACAAAAGCGAGGTGCATTTGCCTCAGAATTGCGAACGGGCGCGGAAAGTGTTTGAGGACTTTTACCTCTCTCGCTACGCTGGGCGCAAACTTTCATGGCAGGCAAATATGGGAAGAGCCGAGCTCAAAGCCAGGTTTAGCAGCGGCGAGTACGAAATTTCGGCATCGACGCTTCACATGTGTATCCTCATGCTTTTCAACCAACACGAGGCTCTGTCCACGAATTCGATCTCAGAACTCACTGGTATTACGGGCGACGAACTCAAACCGTGTCTGCAAGCGCTCACGTGCGTCAAAGGAAAGAACGTGCTCACAAAGTCTCCCGCCGGAAAGGAGGTACTGCTCAGCGACATGTTTGAAGTGAACCACGAGTTCAAGTCGAAGACATCAAAGGTAAAGATCCTGTCGATCTCCACCAAACGAGAGAACGACCAAGAGCGTGATGTGACGAAGAATCAAATCGTGGATGATCGCAAACCTCAAATTGAGGCAGCCATCATGCGTGTGATGAAGTCGAAGAAGCGTCTCGATCACAATGGCGTCGTCCTCCATGTCACCGCGCAGGTTAGAAACAAGTTCATGCCCACCACCGCAGACATCAAAAAACACATTGAAAATTTGATCGATCGAGATTTCATCCAGCGCGATCCGAATGATCGAAAGGCTTACGTGTACATTGCTTGAAACAGTAAGAAGGTAGCTTGTTAAATAAATTAAATGTAAGTTGTTCCACTACATTTGCGCATAAACCAGGCGCGCTAGTTGCTATCAATCTCCCCCGTTCCCCATCAGACGTCATCATCGCTGAGCTTAAACGTCGTCGCGAGCGCGTTCGTGAAAATCAAGTTGTTTCTAACCGACAAATTTTCGCCGACGCCTTCCAACTCTTGCGCGACGTGCACTCTCGCCGCCAATATTCTCTCCACTAAATCTCTCGGAGAAACCTCGCGTCCGTTTCGCAGCGCCGATTCCTCCGCCGCCGGTCCAGGCACGCTCGACCTGCGAGGATCGTTGACCCGAGTCAGGGGTCGAGCCGCGAGTCTGGTGAGCCAATCCTCCATGGAGTGCTTTTCATCGAGCTGAATCGGATTCTCATGCACGTAGTTGTGTAAAAACATGTGCATCTCTCCGTTGGACTCTTGTAAATAGTGCAACATATTTTTCAGCGCTTGTATGGTGATCAAGTCCAGAAACTTGCGTTCCGTCTGCGTATAGTAAGGGGTTCGGTTCTCATCCATCGCGTAATCATCGTCTTCGCTCATCGCCGAGTCACCGTGTCCTCGCGCACGAATCGCGGCGCGGGACGCGCCTATTTTACGCATATGCGTCGACACACGACGGCATGACACTCTCGTGGCGTTTTGCGAGCGCACACTCATGCCGACTCGGCGCTATCACCCGCGCGCGTCGTCCTTTGGGGGTGATCGTTTTTGAAAAAGAAGACAGTTGACGAGAGGCGTCGGCGCGTTTAGAATGTTCATCGCATCGTTTACAAAGAATTCGAACGCGAGGAATCAAGTTTTAAGCTGCTAAGCTCGTTTCGCGAGGCGACGCCCGCTCCGCAATCTCCGTCTCTGAATACACTAAGTTTCCAACCATTCCCCAAACCACTCCTAAGGTTGAGACTTGCCGTCTAGGCCTTCTTCGCGATGGACGACGCGCGACGCTTGGCGAGGGACTCGCTTCTGCGTTCACGTTGTTCGCGAATACGAAGGGCAAGGAGCTTGTGGTATTCCGCAGCCTCAGACTTGGACTTGGCTTGCTTGGCTTTCTTCGCCGCCGCGCGCGCGTGCTTGCGCTTGATGACGAGCGGGGTGACGAGACGTTGAATCTTCGGCGCCTTGGACTTCTTCTTGCCGGTGGCGGATTCGAACTCACGACGGTACGTGTTCACGTATTGGCGAACATCATCTTCCTTGGTCAAGGCGAAGAGCTTACGAATCTTGCTCGCACGCTTCGGACCGCGGAGACGCGGAACTTCGGTATCCGTCAAGCCCGGAACCTCGGCGTCGCCTTGCTTGACGATGACCAAGTTCAACACCGCAATATCTTGGGAGACGATGCAACCACGGCACGCCTTGCGTCGGCGTTCACCCTTACGGCGACCGAACGCTCGGAAACCGCTGGTACCTTGGGACATGAGCAAGAAGACGCGTTGGTTCGTCAACACGCCTTGCTTCATGCCGAAACCTTGCTTGTCGTTACCGCCCATGATCTTGAAGATGTAGCCTTTCCACTCCTGCGATGCGAGGTAAAACGCGAGCGCTTCCGGTCAGTACGCGATACGAATAATACTTTTTCACGCAATCTTCCCCTCTCTCCGACGCCTCCGCCCTCCATCGCGCGCGGTTCGTCGTCCCACGCGCGCGCGCACACAAAGCCCTAAAAAAAAGCGCATCGACCACGCACATCACCAAGTTCATCCCCCTCCACCTCCGCGGAGATGCGCTTGTCGTAGAAGCATCGAAGCTTGTTCTCATCGGTGATCTCGATCTTCTTTTGCGCCCCGGTCTGCGGGTTCGCGATGTTGAGCTACGCGCGCGCGAACGAAGCAAAAATCATCACGTCAGTCGTCGCGCTCATCCATCGCATCGCGGCTCACATCCATCGTCCCCATCCTCGTCCCTCGCGCGCCATCGCCCGCGCCCGCGCATCGCACGAATCCACCGGAACGTTTCATTCGAACCGATCGATACCGCGCGCGCATCACCACACCGTTCGCGCGCGCGCGCGCGACGCTCGCCCTCGACCCCCGCGCGCGATCGGGGCGACCCCAAAGGGTTTCGCCCCGGCTCGCGCGCCCGCGCCCGTCGTCATCCTCCCGCATCGCGCGCCCCCCCCCGTCGCCGTCCTCCCGCGTCGCGCGACGAAAACGCGCGCGTCGTCCCACGTTCGCACCTTCATGACGGAACACTCGCGCGACGTGTAAAGAGGCGGTCACGACAGCCTCGCGCGCGCCTCGTCTCCGTCGCGCCGGTGGTCGCGGTCGCCCGCTGGTTTTGTTTTATCTCCATCGTATGCACACCGTTAACAGATCATCACCATGGGTATGCACACGTCTCGAATACGAGTCTCGTATACATCACCACATGTCCGACCAATCTCGTCTCCATACTCGACGCACGCACACGCTAAGAAGACCCACCCGCTTTGATTCTCAAAGGACGGACAGACGGACGCGATGGATTCGATTCGATTTCGAATGTCTCCCCAATCAATCACTCGACGTCGCGCGTCGACGGACGGCGATGACGGCGACGACGACGTCGACGCGACCGTGGGAGCGCGATGGATCGATCCATCTCGATTCGTTCGATGATATCGCGGTCGAGCGCGCGATGGAGGGTTGGAGAGAGGGAGACGAGGACGTCGTTCCCGTGCCCTCGACGACGACTCGAGACCCGATCGAGGCGGACGAGGATGGGTTCATTCGCGAACTCTGCGCGCGATGGCCGGGTCGCGCGCGCGCGATCGAATCGTTGGTGCGGGCGTTAGGGGGTGCGCGAGATGATCACCCGCCGATGTACGTGCACGGACCGCCGGTGACGGGGAAGACGTCCATCGTGCGAGACGCGTTGCGCAAAAGCGGACGGCCGCACGCGGTGGCGTCGTGCGCGACGGAACACGCGCCGAGATTGTTGTATGAGGCTGTGGTGGAGGAGTTGAGGGAATATTTGGAGGCGTCGAGTCCGGCGTTGCGAGAGGCGACGGCGGAACGGGCGAGAAAGGCGTTCAAGTGCGACAGGTTTAGCGACTTTGTGGATATTTTTCGCGCGCACCTGCCGGCGAATCCGGGCGCGCGCGCGTGTTACGTCGTGATAGACGAGGCGCAGAGAATGTTACAGTGGCGAGGAGAGCCGGTGTTGAACGCGCTGTTGCGGTTGGGTGAGTTGAGCTGTCGGAAAGTGATCGTGATTCTCATCGGTGAACAAGGGTGGGATACGTTTTGTTCGACGGCGAGGACGACGCCGCACGAGGGCATCTACTTTCCGGCGTATACAAAGGAGGAGGTTCGATACATATTACTCAGAGAGCGACCGTCGGACGCGGACGAGACGTTATACAACGGGTTTCTGAGCTTTATGCTGTCCACGTTCCACGCGACGTGTAGAAATTTACACGAGCTTCGAGCGACGTTGGCGCCGCTCTGGGCGCAGTACGTCAAGCCGTACGAAGAGGCTCGCGCGAAGGGCGACCCTCTCCCCGAACCTCGCGCGCTGTACGCGAAGTTGAACGTCAACACCGAGCGCCAACGCGACGACGCCGCCGCGTCGCGAAATCACAGGTCAAACGTGCACACGGGATTGACGGTGCCGTTGAGTCCGGCGGCGCTCGCGTTGGGGCGCGGTGAATGGCCGGTGCGTCGAGACGCCGCCGGAAGTGGCTCGGGGGGACGTTTGGACTTTGAGATTCCGCGCCTCACAAAGTTTTTGCTCGTGGCTGCGTATCTCTGCTCGCACAACTCGGACGAGGTGGACAAACGTCTGTTTGGCGGTCAAATCGAAGGACACATCGCGCAGCGCAAGAGGAAGGATCGCGGCGCCGCCGATCGAGAGCGCGCCGCCGCTGCCGAAGCCGCGGTGGACGTGCGCAGAGTCTTCAAGCTCGAACGTCTCATCGCGTGGTTTCACTTCATCACTCGCTCCGCGTGCGACGAACACGGCGCCGAAGTCGCCGATCTCGAGGAGGAATTGCTCAGCGCCGACGTCTTCATGCAAATATCGAGCATGACGCAGCTCGGCATGCTCTCCATCAACCGCGGAAGCGCCATGGAGGGTGGTTTGTACCAATGCAACATCTCGCGCGATCTCGCCGAAAGACTAGCGCAGAATCTCGGCGTCAACCTCGCAACCTATCTCAAATTCGTCTAGTTGTTGTTAAGTTTATCATAGAAACAATTCTTTCGCGTCTCGCGTCGTCGTCGGCGGGTAACAACGCTTTGTCCATCCCATGTTCCCTCTCGTTCCGTGTGAACCACACACACGCGCGGCGCATCGATCATCACCGTCCGCGGATTGCGTCGAAAAAAATATTCTCCATCGAACGCACGCACTCTCGCGCGCGTCGACGAGCGCACGTCAGCCGTACCCCGTCGAATTTATCGTCGGTTGGCCTCGTGCGCAGCCCTAATTTTCTTGGCAAGACACTCGGGTCTCGAACGTTCTGCGAACGAGGATGCGGCGTGCGAGCGCGAACGATGCGGACGATAACAATCAACTTAATTGTTCCGATCGTTCTCGAGAGTTGAACGAGCGGTTCGCGTCCATTTTAACGGGTTTACCACCGATGGATCCACTGAGTCCACCCAGAACGCCTCCGAGGTCGAGCCCGGCGTACGACGACATTCCGACCGCCGCCGTCGTTCCGCAATCTCCGGTCGTCTCTGGATACACCGAACACGCCGTGCATCATTCTCCCACTCGTGCGTACGGTACCACATTCAACGTCGGATCGACGGACGCACGGGCGTTTCAATCTCCGCCGCGCGCGTCGTCCAACGACGAGCTCGTCGACGGCTTGTTTCAGCTCGGTCTCAGTCCCGGAAGTCCCGCGACGAGTTTCGGCGTCAATCTCACGCCCACGCGGGGCTCTTCGGCGTACGGATCGAGTACGTTCGAGCGAGACGACAGCGCGAGATCCACCAGCGCAAGTCCCGCGAGTCCGAAACAACAGCACTCGCTGTACAAGACGGAGCTCTGTCGAAGCTGGGAGGAGAGCGGCGCGTGTCGATACGGCGCCAAGTGTCAATTCGCGCACGGTCGCGACGAGCTTCGTCCCGTGCTGCGTCATCCCAAGTACAAAACGGAGGTGTGCAGAACGTTCGCCGCGCAGGGGTGTTGTCCGTACGGTTCGAGGTGTCGATTCATTCACTATCGACCCACCGAGTCCGGGGCGGCGGCGGCGTCTTCGGCGGCGAATAGTCGCGGGGACGCACTCTCCGCCCTCGTCTTCGCCGCGCGAGGCTCCTCCTCCTCCGAATGGACCGATCCGTTTCTCTGCACGCCGCCACCGCTCGATCCTCGTCCATCGAAACGTAGCGATCGACGCGACGCGGCCGAAGAATCGCGTCTCTCCGCCGACGTCGATCTCTCCGCCGACGTCGATCTCTCCGCCGACGTCGATCTCTCCGCCGACGCTTCGGCGCGCCGCGTCGGCGAATCCGCCCTCGAAGAATCCGACGAGGACACCTCCCCCGTCCTCTCACCGCCAACGCGCGCCGCCGAAACCGAAACCGCCGCCGCCGAAACCGACGTTTTCCCCGGTCGACTCCCCGTCTTCGCCGACATCGCCGCCTCTCCGACGGTCGTCACCGAAGCCGACACCAAATCTGACGAATCCAATGACGTTCAGCTTTAGGGTTTAGGGTTTGCATACGTTCCCCGTTCGAACCGACGACCGACCGCACCGCGATACCGCGCGCGCGCGACGCGCGTCGGCGGCGTCTGTACGTTTTACCTCTCGCGCGCGCCGCGCCGCGCGCGCGTCATTCATTGTAATCTTTAATCACGCACGCGCAAGATCGCGCGAATAATCCCATCCCCTCGGCGTCCGTCCGTCGTCTCCGCGACGTCGGATCACGAGTCAGTCGTCGTCTGGTCTTCGACGCTTCGACGCTTCGATCCGCGCGACGCCGTCCCGTCCCGTCCGGTGGACAGCGTGAGGGTGTAGGGTGTAGGGTTTAGGGTTTAGGGTCGGCACATTATCACGATCGCGGGCGTCGGCGTTTCATTCGTCGACGCGGGACGATCGCGCGCGCGAGCGAGCGCGCGAGCGAGGTCGAGGTCCAAGTCGAGTTCGCGCGATACGGCGCGCGCGTGGAAAGGATGAAAGCGGGAACCGACGCGACGATTCGTCGCGATCTCTCATCGAAGGACACGATGATGAATCGCGACGATCATCGCGGTGACGGCGCGCGCGCGTCGTGTGATGTCGGAACGATGACGCCGCCGAGAGAGCGGGCGTCGTCGTCGTCGCGCGCGCGGGAGGCGACGTCGAGCGATGGTGATGACGCGACGGGCGCGTTCGCGATCGGAGACGACGATCGCGATAGGTTGGACGCGACGTTTTTGGACGAGGTCGTCGATGATTTTTTAGTGGAATCGCTCGTCGTGGATGGATTTGAAGACGACGGGGGGGACGTGGATGGATTACTGACGCCGTCGATGTTTCGCGCGTGCGGGTATTTCGACGACGATGGGCTCGGCGAGCTCGGCGAGCTCGGCGGCGGGGCGGACGGCGCGGCGAGCGAGGCGGAGGAGGAGAGCAGCGCGGCGGCGTCCGGAAAACATTCACGCGGTGGTGGATCGTCGTCTTCATCGTCGTCGAGAGGGAGAAAACGAAGCGCGGGGGCGAACGGGGAGAGCGACGGAGGGAACGGGAAGAGCGTCGAGAGCGAGGAGGAGAGGCTGTTGCGTCTGAGTCGAAACAGAGAGAGAAACAGAGAGAGCGCACAAAACAGTCGCGCGAGAAAACGCGAATACTTGAGAGATTTGGAGAAGCGTGCGCGCGCGTTAGAGATGCAAAACGGTGAGTTACAGGCGATGGTGATGCATTTGACGAATGAAAATCACGCGTTGCGAATGAATTTGCAAGTCGCCGGTGGCGGGGCGATGCCGACGATGATGATGCCGTGCGTGTATCCGCCGATGACGCCCAAGCTTCCTCTACCGCCGATGGGCGTCGAGCCCGCGGTGGAGGCGCCGCCGTCGCCGCAGTTGGAGGTGAAAAAGCCGACGACAAAGCGAAGGAAACAAACGGTGGCGGCGTCCGTGACGGCGCTCGCGTTGGGGGCGCTCTCCGTCGCGGGGGTGACGTCGCCGGGGTCGTCGCCGGCGGGGGCGGGTGTCAGCTCGCGCTCGAGCAGTCGGCGTTTGCTCGCCCTCTCCGCGCCGCCGACGGAAGATCCGTTGGTGCGATTCGGCGTTAACGTGACGTCGCTTCGAGAAGAAATCGCGCGCACCGATGATGAGCGCGTGTTTGCACTTCCAGACGCGGTGACGACGCGCGGATTGGCAGCGTGGGGCGACAAGACGCTCGATGGTCGCGCCGTGGATGTCGTCCGACCTTCGAACGTCAACGATCCGTGGTTTAGCGCGTTTAAATCCGCCGGCATGCCCGAACACGTGAATTTACTGAGCCGCGTGTCGTGCAAAGAGGTGTTCAAGTTTAAGGGTGCGGACGAAGGCGCGTCCGTCGCGCCGAGAACGAACGCCGACGCGTGGCCGCGCGAGCGTCGAGACGAGGACAAGCTCGAGCGCGGCGGTCAGTATTCGAACGCTATTCCGATGTTGAGCGGTAAGGAAAACGAGACGTCGATTCCCGAGCACAAAGACATAGAAGGCGCCGAGGAGTCTCTGGTGAGCGTGCTCTTGCCGCCACCGATCGAGGGCGTCGTCCAACAACTCAGCAAGCTCTTCGTTGTCACCTTCAACAAGCGCACGACGGATTACACGACGCACTCCTGTCTCCTGCCCCAACCCGTGACGAGCGCGAATCGTCACCTGTGAAAAAGTTAAAACATTGCGATACGATAGAATGTGAATTATTTTGTTTGTGATGACATGCAGTATTTATATACCCTCATGCAAAAGAATGCGCGTGCGCGATCGTCGCCGCTTCGTCAGTGCTCGGGCGCGTGTTCGCTCTCGAAATCGAGGTGCACGAAGGCGCGCTCGACTTCTTCCATTTGCTCGATGCGATTCTGTAACTCCTCCCCGATGTCGTGGGCGCGTCGCAGAGGCATGTCCTCGTCAAGGACGACGTCGACTTCGACAAAGTATTTCGGACCGAACGTGTACGCCCTGATGGTGTCGATGAGGACGATGTCTGGATGATGATTCCACGCCAAGTACGTCAGCCGCGTCAGAAATTCCGGAGGTGCGCTCATGCCCACCATGGCGCGAATGTTTTCCAACGCCGTTTGACTCCAGTTGACTATGATGTAGGCTGCGAGTAAAATAGCGCCCAGCGGATCGACCCAGTAGTACATTCTATCGCCTATGAGCGCGGCGGCCAAACCGACCATGTTGGTCACGACGTCGTTTCGGTGATCCTGCGCGTACGCCTGCACGGAGGTCGACTTGCTCGTTTGACAGTACAGAAACAGGAAAAACTTGAGAATGATGACGCTCACCATGATGGCGATGGTGAGAACCAAATGCTCGAGATGATGCGTGTGTTCGTCGCCGATCAACTGTCGAATGCCTTCGATGAGCACTTGAAACCCGAGCGTTCCCATGATACAACTAAAGACTAAAATCCCCAACGGTTGCATCCTGCTCTTGCCGATCGGGTAAAGATACTTGTTCTGATTTCGAATATTCTTATCCGTCACGAACAGGATGAGTCCGCTCACTAAATCGAGGAAACTATCCAAAGCGCTCGTGATGATGCTGAGCGAGCCGCTGCTCACCGCCGCGAATAATTTCACCCCGAGAAGCACGATGTTTGCGTAAAACGATATCTTCAACGCGAGCTGCTCGCGTTTATCCTCCTCCTCCTCCTCGAGGGTTTTCCCCCGCGATTCTTCATCGCTCCGCCCACTCGTTCTCTCGAGAAAGTGTTCCAACTCTTGAAACTGCTCGACGAGCTGGTTTTGCTTCCTGTAGTACCCAGCCACCTGCTTCGCCTCCGCCGCCGCGTGACGCGTTTTCGTTCGACGACGAAGCGTCGAGGTCGTCGCGCCCACCCCAGACGGACCGGCTCGGTCGACGTAGGCCGCTTCACCGGCTTCGCGCTCGGAGGGCGTTCGAGCGATGCGCGAGCTCAGTTCGCTCGCGCTCAGTCGCCAACCCTCGTCTTCGGGATCGAAGTTACGGTACGGTCGCGGCGATCGAAGAGGTTTGGACGAGCCCGCGCCCGCGCCCGCGCCGGAATCATCGGACGGATCCATGTCGCCGAGCGAGGCTCACTGTGGCCCGCGCTCGTCCCGGCGAGGCGAACCGTTCGCGTCCCGCGGACGACGCGTCGACGACGATGCATGGCGCACGCGCGTCGATCGATTAAAATATTCTATGCTATTTCATTTCGTCTATCGTCAAAAATGTGGCGGGTAATGAGTGTGTACGCGCGCGCGGCAGTCGACGGCGAAGGATGCCTCACCAAATTTTTTCGTGCTTTTCCTTTTTGATGCGCTTTTGGATCCAGTCGAGGACACCGGTCATGATGGCGACGATGAGGAACAAAACGATCAACAGTCGCGTCACGAACGTATTCATGTACGCGGTGAAGTCCCAGCAGCACGATTTATTCACGTGCGTCTCGACGACGAGCACGTACCTCTCGCCGCCCGTGACGTCGTGCGATGAGTGGTGCATCTGCGCGCCGTGAATGATCACGCTTCCGATCGGTTGCGCCGGGACGTCGTGTGCGTGAAGCGCGTGCGGTCCACCGTGCGGTACGGAGAATCCCATTCCCTGGAATTGATTTCCACCGCCCGCGTACTCGGTGACGTTGTTGAGCGATACCAAAAACGTCACGTGTTTTTCGTCCACGTGTTGCGCCACGCTCGGAAAATTCACCGCATCGTACTTGACGACATAAAATTCATGATTTTCAAACTTCATCTTTTCATCGATCATGCACTGTTCTCGCGCCAACGGCGCGAGACGTTCATCGAACGTCCGTCGCAGCTCGTCTCTCACCGTCTCCGGCAAATCCCGTCCCTTCACCTCCCGCGTCTCGTCCACGTAATCGTGTTTCGGTCGCTCCCGCTCCCATCCGTGCGTCTTCGCGCGCTCGATCGCCGCCTCTCGCACTCGTCGAATCGTCTCCGTCGGCATCGCGTCCGCGTGCGCGACGGGCGCGCACGAAAACCTCGGGTCGTGAATGCTCAGGCACGGACATTCATCCTCCACGGGCGTCGACGCGGTCACCGTTCGCGCGGTGACGCACGCGACCGCGACCGCGAACGCGCGCGCGACGATCGATGCGGGCGCGCGGCGAGCGCGCGTTCGAACGCGACGCATGACGCGCGCGCGCGTGTGACGTTCGGAATATTCCGAATTCGAATGGCATTCGACGCCACACCGCGACTCGACTCGACTCGACGCGACGCGACGCGCGCGCGAACGCGAGGGACAAAGATGGCGCGGACGATGGCGCGCGCGTCGTGCGCGCGCGCGTCGGCGTCGGGAACGCGCGCGGGACGTTCGATGATGAGACGTTCGATGATGAGACGTTCGATGATGGGACGCGCGCGCGCGTTCGAGGACGGCGCGGACGCCGAGGGAGTGTTCGACGCGCTGTTCGAGGAGAGCGCGGCGACGAATTCGTCGATGGACGATGGGCATCCGCGCGCGGCGGAGGTGGCGTCGGATGCTCCGGATGATTTACTCGCGGCGGCGGACGCGTCGCCGTACTTCAACGACGCGTTTCGCGAGGCGCTCGCGGGGGCGCAAAAGCGCATGGGCGAAGAGAGACGGGCCGAGATGGAGAAGATTAATGAGGAGGTGGCGGTCATCATGCAGCGCGTTCGAGCGGAGCGGGCGATGAACGCGGAGAGCGCGAAGAAGCCGGAGGCGTCTGAGGCCCCCTCGGCGACGCCCGCGGAGGAGAAAGAGGAGGCGCGAATCGACGCCAAGGAGGAAAAGACGCGCGAGCCGACGCCGGAACCGGTGTTTGACGATCCGCCTGCGATGAGCGCCGAAATGACCGATGTGCTGGAACGAGAGCTTCTCGAGATGCACGCGGAGACGCAGCGGTCCGTCGAGGCGCTCGCGGACGCTCGCGCCAAGGTGGACGCGTCGTTGGCGAATGAAAAACGACAGTTGTCTCGCTTGGAGATGCTCCTCGATCGCGTGCGGCGGGAGGCGAGGTACTCGCGCGCCGAACGGGCCGTGCGAAAGAAGAAAGAGTAAAGAGCATAACTTTGAACGGAAGCTCGTCGTACGTCGACGAGCGAGTCTTGATTACAACAGTAGCGGCTGCAGTAGCGATTTATCTATGAAAATTCACTCGATTTTCACCTGAATCTCGCCGTGACTAACTAAATCGACTAAAAGAAATCCGGCGGCGGTCTCGGTCGCCCGTCATAGCCGGGATTCGGCGGCATGTTCGGAAAACCGGGACGTCCTCCGCCCGGGATGTCCGGAGGGTTACGCAAATCGGCGTCGGGATCTGGATTGTACGGTAAGCCACCCGGTTGCGGTGGGAACGGTGGTCCACCGCCGGGCCAGCCGCCTCGAGGACGACCGGGACCTCCCAAACCGCCTCGACCGTACCCCGGAATCGGTCTCGGCGGCGGGTTCGGATTCAAGCCTCCCGGCCACAAATCGTAATCGCCCCCGATGATACCGGGCACGTGACCGGGAATTCCAGGATAGATGTCGCGGTCGGCGTCGGGTCCCAAGCCGTGACGCGGTAAACGACCGGGCATGGGATGGTAGGATTCCATGCGCAGCGCCGCCTCGCGTTCCTCTGTTCGACGTATCGCGTGCAAATTGTACAACGTGCGAGCGTGGAGTCCGTCTCGACCGCCGTGTTCTATGCCAAAATCCTTTCGCAGTAACTCCTGCCACAGATCGTTACTCGCGCACACCTTGCGCAGCTCTCTACACGTGCAGGAGCAGTAGGCTAAACCGTACGCGTCGAGTTTCTCGGCGACTCTTCGCTTGACCTCCGTCGGAAGCGACATCAACGTTCCAGACGCGAGCACACCGGCGACTTGCGCCTTGACGGCGTCGAAGAGTTTGTTCGCCATCGTTTTTCGCACCGTGTCCCACAACGCGCGACACCTCTCCGCGCTGATTTCGTTTCCTCGCGCGTATTCGTTTGTGGGCACCGAGGCGGCGTACGCCACGCTCGCGTCCGACTCCAACGCCCCGAACACAGACAAGTGCCCATCCACTGGCTGCGCTCGTAAGGAACACGCGACGGTGTCGCTCGTTCCCGGCACGCCCATCTCGTACCGCACGCCGTAGCATCCCCTTCGCGCTAAACCGTCTCTGAGTTCGACCGCTCCGAGAGTCTTCGCGCCGGCGTCGAGCATCATGGCGTGAATCGCCAAGAAGACGAGCTCCGAAGCCTCGAGCGCGCCGCTCCACTCCTTGAGCGTCTCTCTCATCGTCCTCGGCATCTCCTCATCCGCACCGGAGGCGCGATTTCCGCTCGACGACAGCGTCGCCGCCTCGTCCGCGGAGACGAGAACGGCGTCCTCCATCACGACCTCCCGATCTCTCACCACCTCGAATCGCACCAAATCCCCGCCCGCGACGCCCAACGACGTCAAACTCGCGCGCTCTGCCCCCGACGCACCCCCTCCCAACTCGTCGCGTCCGTTCAGGCTCAATCGAACGCGAATCGAATTCGCAGCGGTCGTCCCGTCCTCACCGACCAACGACACCACGCGCGCGCGCAAATCCCCCAGCGTCGCGTTCGACGCGAGGTCAACCCTCTGCGTCTCCCCTTTCGCCCCGTCCGCTCTCGTCTCTCTCGCTCGCACGCGCATGAAACACCGCGCGCCGATCTGAACGCTCGGCGTCTCACCCGAGACGATTCCCTCAGACCCACGCGCGCGCGCCGACGTCTCGCGCACATGGCCGGCAGCGACCCCACGGGGGTGAAACCCAACGCCTTCGTCGAGGCCAACGGCCTCGCGCGCGAGGTGATCGAGCGCAGATTCCGTCTGTCCCCGCGAACGATCGGACTCTTCGCCGCGTTCGGTGTCTTCGTGCCCGCGCTCATCTACCGCGGCGCGGTGAAAGATTTCGTGCGTGCCTCGCTCGAAAACGCGCGCGAGCGCCGTCGCTCTCGTCTCTCGTCTCGTCTCGTCGCGCGCGCGCGGCGTCGAGCGCGCGCGAGGGCGCTCGGGACGCCGCGCGTCCGCGCGCGGAACCCTCGCGAGACGCGCGACCGACTGACCGATCGACGCGTTCGCCTCTCGCGAGCACAGGACGCGAACGACGCGAGATACGGGCGCGCTCGTAAGAAGTTTCTCTGACGGCGACGCGAGACGCGCGACGCGCGCGCCGAGGGAGGTGTATTTCAAATAGTTGTAGAAATGTAAGACGAGCAGATGACGTCAGAAATCGTCGCGCGAACGACCGCGCGCGCGAGAGAGAGAAGACGAACGCGCATCGGATGACTTTTGGTGTCTTTCGAGGCGTTTCCAGGGCGGTGACGCGCGCGAACGCGGCGACGGTGTCCGTGTGGGCATCTCGAGCGTCAACGTCCGCGGGGACATCTTTCGCGCGCGCGCGCGCGATGGAGGCTCGACCGGCGCGCGGGTCGACGTCCGCGTCGCGCGCGTGTTCGTCGTCGTCGTCGTCGTCGTCGTCGTCGAGCGCGATCGCGCGCGCGAGGGGCGACGCGTGGTCGGTGGCGGGGAACGCGGCGACGGCGTCCGCGCGCGCGCGCGCCGCGAACGTCGGGACTCGACGAGAGTACAGAGCGCCGCCGCCGGGGTACGGCGGCGCGTTCGGGTCGATTCCAAACGAGGGAGAGCGCGCGCTGTGGGCGTTGATCGGTCTGAACGGGGCGGTGTATTACGGATGGGCGACGACGGATGATTCGCGCTTCATGCGAAAGAATTTCACGGTTTCAGAAGAATCCCTGGCGCGAGGGCGATACCACACGATGCTGACGAGCGCTTTTAGTCATTTCGATCTCACGCATTTGGGCGTGAACATGATCGCGCTGTATTTCTTCGGTCGAAGTTTGTGCGAACGATTCGGCGGGAGATATTTGTTGACGTTGTATTGCGTCGGCGGAGTCGGCGCGTCCGCGGCCCACGTGCTGTGGTGTAAGCGACAGAGACAGCGACGGATGCGAATGTATGAACAGAGACGAGGTCAAGGAAACGTTTTCGAGCGTTTCGATGCGTACGTGAGTAGATTTATAGAGGATAGTTCGGCGCGGCGCGGTTTTTACATGACCCCCGCGGCGCTCGGCGCGAGCGGAGCCGTCAACGCGATCGTGGCGTTCGAAACGCTATTGTATCCCTTTCGAACGATTTATCTGTATGCCATCGTGCCGGTCCCGAGCATTCTCCTCGGAGGTTTGTTTCTGATGCGAGACATTGTTGGGATTCAAAACGGGGGATCGGGCGTGGCGCACGCGGGTCATTTGGGCGGCGCCGCCGTGGGCGCGCTGGCGCTCGCGACGGTCGGAAGAGGCGCTCGGTTCTCCGGATTTAGACGATTTTAGCTGTTGAAATGGACATTGTTTACATCAGTCATTCACTGAAAGAAATCGGGGCGAGTCTAATCTCGTTCATCTTCGTTTTGTTTCGCGTCCTCCACGCGTTCGTCCCGCGACGTTCCGGCGGCTTGGGAACTGTTACCCAAGGTGGACTTTGCGGCTTCGGTGTCGGCTTCTCGCGTCGCGAAATGCGCGGCGCTCGCCGCGGGGGATAACCCGTTTCCGGTATTTGAAGCCTTCGCGGCTCGGTCATTCGTATCCTCGTTCGTTTCGCTGCGCATTCTGGAGCGCGACGGCGGCGCTTCTTCTCGTGTCGGTTGCGCGGCGGGCGGTTCGACAGACGGCGCCGCGGGGGTCGGAGGCGCCGCTTCGGTCGCTCCAGGCTGCGTCGCGGTTGGTTGTCCCGCTTGCGCTTGAGAACCATTTGCACCGGTATGAGATCCCATGAAACTCGGACTCGGAATCGCTCGAAACACCGTCCCTAGTAAACGACTGAGCATTCTCTGAGACGAGTGCGCCTGCGCTTGGCGACGCGCGCGCCCGTGTTGCGCGGATTGTTGCGGTGGCTGCCCCGCGGCGGGAGAATCGCTGGCTTCTGTCGACGTTTGACTACCCGGCGCGGCTTGGTTTTGGTTCGCCTCCACCTGGCGCATCATGAGCGCGCGAATTTCAGGCGGCAACTGGTCCAACCCTTCCAGCCCGTTCGGTCCGGACGGGACGTGGTGCACGACGTGCATCACGCCCGGAGTTTGCCCCGCCGCGCGCGCCTGCTGCGCAAAGCCGGCAAAGTTGTTCGCCTGCGTGTGAAGCGGCATTCCCGGTGGTCGCGTGTGCGGGAATTCCCCGTTGCTCGCGATGTAAGAGGGTCGCGGATAGTTAAACAAGCTGCGCGTACTGTTGATGTCGTCGCCCGCGACGGCGGCGCCCTCCGGCGTCATCGCGTCCGGAGGCGGCGGCACGACGGAGATGCACCTTGCGAGCTCGCACCAAAGCGAACCGACGGCGTGCATCACCGCCGCGAGCTGCAAACCTTGCGCCTGCGTCTCGACGGTGTTTTGTCGACTCGCCGGTTCGTATCTACCCGCGACGTTGTCCATGAGCGGCGCGGCGTTCGCCGCGACGGCGTTCGCCGCGCGTACGAGTTGACCGAGAGCGGCGATGCCCGCTTCGCTTTGCTCACCGGGCGTTCGATCGTTCGCGTTCGCCCGTTCGGAGTTTTCCTGATGAATGACCGGCGGTAATCCCGCGGGAAGGGGAAGGTCCAATCGCGTGAACGGTCCGCACTGCGAACCGAGTCCCGCGGCGAAGCACGTCGCGCAGAGATCAAAGTCGTCGTGGGCGACGCTCTTGTATCGCGTTCCTCGAACTGGATTCACGTCGCACGTGTCGCACTGCACGCCGTAATGAATAGACTCCACTCGTCCGTCTTCCGTCGTCGCTTCCGTCGTCGGCGTCGCCGCGGCGCCCGGTCGATTCCGCGCCGCCGCCGCCGCCGCGTTCGTCACGAGCGGTTGCGACTGGCGCTCCCGAACATCATTCATCACTCGCTCAACCGCACCGACGTATCGACGCAACGTCTCCTCCGGCGTGCGAGTCACCACCGTCTCACCGTTCACCCCATCGCGTCCTCCCCCTCCCCGCGCCGGTCCTCCCGGTCGTCCCTCCGTTCCGCCGCGCTCCGCGTTCGTCCCGTCCCCGCCGTTCGCGATGGAAAACTCCACCGTCACCGCCCCTCCTCCCGCCCCCATCGCCGCCCCTAACATCCCCGGATTCGACGTCAACAACGACGTGATCATCCTCGACAGATCCCCGATCGCTCCACCGTTCCCGATCGTCCCTCCTCGTCCTCCGCCTCGCTCGGCGTTCTCCGGCGCGTGCGGGTCGTTCGCCAACGCCGGGTTCGGATCCGTCCCCCCGCTCGTCTCCGGCGCTCGCTTCACGAGCAACAGCGTGTCCCCGTCCTCAACCCTCGCGCTCTCCATGGACGCGTCATCGCTCAACACGCGTCCTCGACAGAGTAAACGCTGCGTCGACGCCGGGACGCCCGAGACGCGTTCGACGAGTTCCTTCACCCTCGGCGTTCTCGCCTGGGAATCGAGTCGAGTCGCGTCGAGTCGCGTCGTCAGTCGGTCGGTCGAGACGCGCGCGGCGATGGGTGAGACGCGCGCGCGCGCGGCGACGCGGTCGCGGTCGCGGTCGCGCGCGCGGCGTCGCGCGCGAATCCTTCATCGTCTTAAAATAGATGACCGCGCCCATTCCTTCATCTCGCCCTCGCGTCGCGCGATCGCTTCGCGCACCGTCTTCGGCACGCGCACGTAGTGCTCCCCGCTCGGATGCACTCGAATCTTCACGCGCACGCTCGTCGCGTCGCTCGGTCCGAGCGCGTCGAAGGAGGACATGATTTTCGTGCGTTCGACGCGCGGTCGAGTGACGACCGCCATCCCTCGCCGTGCGTCATGCCATCGCCTCGCGGCGTCGATCCGAGGTCACCGCGCGCGGGATGTTACGCGTGTTATTTCTTGCTCACCTTGGGCGTCGCGAGCGCGATGACACCGACGGCGCTGACGCTCGCGAAAGATTTGTCGTGGGACGTCGCGCCGGAATCGAGCGCGACGTATTACGCCTTCATCTTCGCCGTGTCCGCGATGGCGAAGCCGTTCTGCGCGTGGGCGAGCGATCGAGGACGCGGTTGTCGTCGTCGAGGCGCGCACGCGTGCGTCGGGTGCTGCGTGAGCGCGGTGAGCGCGTTGGGGATGATGACGTTCGGGACGCGCGCGGCGGCGGCGTACGCGTGGGGAGGTTTGGGAAGTCTCGGTGCGGCGCACGCGTACGCGTCTCTGGATGGACACGTCGCGGAACGGAGCGGGGGGTGTTTGACGCATGGGAAGGGGAGAGCGAGGGCGGTGGGTGGACAGGCGTGGGCGATGGGGGCGAGAACGGCGGGGACGTGCGCGGGCGCGGCGGCGAGCGCGGCGGCGACCGCCGTCGCGAGCGCGAGGCGAGCGGTGGGTTTGAGCGCGGTGTGGACGTGCGCGGCGGCGGTCGTAGCGTGGATGTTCGTCTTGGAGAATGAGGAGGGGGGGAAAGCGGTGGGTGCGAGCGAAGGGGAAGAGGCGGTGGGCGAAGACGCGGAACGCGCGGAGAGGCGCGCGCCGACGGCGAGAGAAGCGATGGCGGCGTTGGCGAACGTCGAGTACGTCAAGTGCGCGGCGTGCGTGTTCGCGTATAGACTCGCGCCGACGGCGTTGGACGCGTTCGCCGTGTACACGTATTCGGCGTTCGCGGACGTCGTGCCCGCGTGGGGATACAGTTTGATCACCTTCTTTTCGAGCGTCGGCGCGCTCGCCGCGCCGGCGGCGTTCGGGTGGGCGCTCACCGCGGTGACGCGACGAGGAAGTGCGTCATCGTCCTCCCCCGACGCGAACGACGCGAGAGCCGCACCGACGTCATCGTTCTCGACGTTCTCGGCGGCGGCGGCGCGGCTCTGTCGAGACGCGCGCGCGCGGTTATCCTCCGCCCCGACGTGGGCCGTCTTCGTCGTCTGCGGCGTCATCGACGCCGCGCTCGGTCTGTGTCGACTCTTCGTCGTCGTGTCCCCTCCTTCTTCTCGCGACGCCGTCATCGCCACCCTCTCCATCACCGACGTCTTCACCGTTTTCGGCCTTCGCGTCGGGTACATGCCCGTCGTCCTCCTCGGCGCCATGGCGGCGCCTCGAAACCTCGAGGCGTTCGGTTTCGCCGGTCTCATCCTCGCCAGCGACGTCGGCGCCCTCGTCTCCGCCCTCATCTCCTCCTTTCTCCTTCGCGTCACGCGCGTCGGCGCTCCCACGACCGAATCCTCGGACGGCGTCGTCTCCCCCACCGGTCGGTCGTGGCGCGCGCTCGCCGCGTTTCTCGTCGTCGTCGCCGCGTGCAAGGCCCTCGTCCCCGCGTGCACCGCTCCACCCCTCCTCGCCGGTCTCTCCGTCTCCACCGACGACGACGACGACGCCGACGACGACGACGTCGCCGACGACGCCCCGCTCCTCGTCCCCGCCCGATCGCCTCTGTAACTCTGTAACGCTGTAACTTTTTCACTTTTTCACGCGCGCGCGCCGCCGCCGTCCCGACACACCGTCCCGTCGCCCCTCCCGTCGCCCACGAGCGCCGAGACGCGCGGCCGAGACGCCGAGACGATGAAAAACAAAAAGCGTCGTCGAGATCGCCGCGCGCGAGACGCCGCGGACGTCGTCCCGGCGTCGAAAACCCTCGGGGACGTCGCGAGTGATTCCGAGGATGAGGGCGAGGACGACGCCTTCGCGCGACGTCGTCGACGCGCGCGCGTGGAGGGCACCGGGTACGTCCCGGAATCCTCGAGCGTGATCGTCGAGCACACCGGGGTGAACAGACGCGAACGCACGCTCGTGCTCACGTCGAGAGGGACGACGTCGAGGTACAGACATTTGATGCTCGACGCGACGACGCTGTTGCCAAACGCCAAGAGAGACGCGAAGATGGACACGAAGAGCGAACGGTCGGTGGTGATCGAGGCGGCGGAACTGCGAGGGTGCACGAACGCGTTGTTTTTTGAGTGTCGAAAGCGACAGGATTGTTACGTGTGGATGGCGAAGACGCCGAGCGGGCCTTCGATTAAATTTCACGCGGAGAACGCGCACACCATGGCGGAGCTGAAAATGACGGGGAATCATTTAAAGTTTAGTCGTCCGTCGTTACACTTCGCGCCCGCGTTCGACGAGGAACCGCACCGGAGAGTGATCAAAGAGATGTTAACGCAGGTGTTCTCGACCCCGTATCGACACTTCAAGGCGAAACCGTTTTACGATCATCAACTCTGTTTTTTTTGGGAAGACGGCCGCGTGTGGTTTAGAAATTACCAAGTCGTCCATCCCGCGGGGAAAGAGGTGAAATCCCGAGGGTTGACGCTCTCGGAGACGGGTCCTCGGATGTGTTTACACCCGATTAAAATTTTTGCCGGCGCGTTCGGCGGCGCCGTGCTCTTCGAGGACGACACCTTTGTCTCGCCCAACGCGAGACGCGCCGAGAGTAAAAAAAGCGACGTCGGCGCGCGTCGGCGCAAGGTTCAAAAGAAACAGGATCGCAAGGCGCACAAGACGATGCACGCCCTCAGAGCGGGCGACATGGATGATTTGTTCAAGGACGACGCGTGACGTCTCACGAAACATCCATCCATTCCGTGCGCGTTCGTCCAACCGTCGATTCGCGCGCGGTTCGCGCGCGCGCTCTTTGAATGCGATAATGTCCAATGTATCACTTCGCGACGTCATCGCGCGCCTCGCGTTCGTCCTCGCGTCGTCATGTTCGCGCGACACGACGCGCACGAACGCGATTTCTCTCGCGCGTGTCGCGATTTCGATACCTTTGAGGACGCGCGCGCGTTTCTTCGCGTTGCGCTCGACGAACGGTCTCGCGCCCATTCGACGGCGACGACGACGACGCGCGCGCGAGAGGACGCGCGCGCGCGAGACGTCCCGGGATCCATACTCGCGCTCATGCGCGAGGCGTGCGGACGACGGGATCGCGCGCGCGCGGCGTTGGCGTGCGCGGCACTCCTGAGAGAGATGATGGGTGTCGTCGGCGCCGACGCCGACGGCGAAAACGCGCCGGCGCGCGCGCGTCGACGACGACACAAAGGCGGGCCGACGAGCGAGCGGCGATCGTGGGGCGATCGGGAGGTGCTGTATTGTGCGATGGAACTGTTGAGTGAGGAATCGAAGACGGTGGGGGGGGTACACGCGGCGACGCGGACGGACGCGAGGCGCGTGTGGGATAAAATCGCGGCGACAAGCGCGGCGGGAAGCGCGCGCGCGGAGCGAGACGCGGCGGAGCGAGCGATGCGAATGGTGTTGGAGGAGGACGATGTGGAGAGTGCGTTGATGGTGTTGGGGGAAAAGAGACGGAAATCGCCGAAGAATCCGGTGGAGGGGGTGAGGGGGACGGCGGGGAGGTTCGCGGGAGAGGGCGCGACGACGAAGAAGACGAAGGCGCTCGCGAGACATTTACTCTGGGTTCGACGAGTGCGAACGTTGAGGTTTAGTGATTTAGGACGAGAGGGGTACCGTATGTTACCGCTCATTCGTCGACCGGGAAGTGCGGTGACGAAGAGACGTCGATCGGCGGTGGCGAACGCGACGAACGCGGCGGACGACGCCGAGGCGGCGACGTTGGCGCGCGAGGCCAAGACGTCGCTTCGAGAGGCGTTAAACGTCGATCGCGGTGATGCCGCGTGCGCGGTGGCGTTGACGCAAATTGAAGCGTTTCAGGGAAGTTTTCTCAGAGCGAGAGAGGTTTTGACGCAGTGTTTACAGCACAATCCCGACGACGCCGACGTACACGCGGCGTACGCCGAATTGTTGATGAACGCTCGAGAGACGGGGCATCCAAAGAATACGACTTCGAGCGCCAACTTCCGATCGGAAATCGTGGACGCGTGTAAATCAGTGTTACGCGTGGATCCGACGTCGAAAACGGCGTTGATGACGCTGTGGAAGATGATTGATCGAGAGACGTCGAGTTTCGAACGAGAACGCGCGTTTCTTCTCGAAGCCGTCGCGACGCGCGTCGAGACGCGACCCGAGTCCCTCTGGGCGTGGCTCATGCTGGCGACGATGTTGACCGGTCTCACGGGTCTGTGCACCGTACAGACGGACCGCATGTCCTCGTCCTCCTCCTCCTCCTCCTCAGATTCGGACGAACCCGCGCGAGACGGAGACGTCGAAGACGTCGAACGCGCGGCGCCGACGTACGCCGACGCGCCGCTCGACGTCGACGTCATCAATCGCGTCTTCGACGAAGACAGAGACTGGTGGCCGGACGTCTTCTTCAAACTCGAAAAACCGCGCCTGCGCGCCGGTCGACGGGGCGAAGGGCGTCCGCCGGGGCCCGCGCTCGGGCGTCTGCGCGCGAAATTCATCGTGCTTCGCGTTTTGTTCCCCAGACGCGCGCCCGAACAGTACGAGAGCGTCTACGAGCGTCTGGAAAACATCGCCAAGCATCGCGATTCGGGTGCGAGCTTCAAGGCGTACGCGAGCGCGTTGAAGACGCGCGCCCGAGAGCGCGCGCGCCTGTACGCGCGAGACAAAGACGCGCGAGGGAAAAAGAGACGCCGAAAGCGCGGCGAGACGACGGCGCCGAGGGTTGACGACGGTGCCGAGCGCGTCGTCGCCAAAGGCGTGAACGCGCTCGACGGCGAGACGCTCGCGCGGTTGAAACACGGGTTCACGCGTAAACGCGCGGCGTTGATCAAGACGGAGACTGAAAAGCCGCCGGCGCGAAAGAAACGGAGGATGAACGCCGACGACGCGTGAACCGAGATTCGACGGTGCGCGGTGGACTCGTGGGATCACTTACAACGCAAATACGTCGCGGTGCGTGGTGACGTCGAACGAGGATGATTCACACGGCGAGCGTGATGCCGACGGGACAGTGGTCCGAGCCTTGGTACTCGTCGAGAATGAAGGCGTCGACGACCTCGACGCCGTCCGATCCGCCGTCGAAGAGTCGTCTCGAGGCGAGCGTGTAGTCGAGTCGTAAACCTTTGTTGAAGGGTCTGTTCCCGGCGCGCACGCTCCAGTAGGAGAACCAACCCGTCGCGCCCTCGTGGAAGAAGCGAAACGCGTCGACGAGCTTGTTCTCCTCCAACATGACCCCGAACGCTTCTCGCTCTTGCGGCGTCGTCCCCGCGCTTTTCTTGATGTGCGACGCGGTGACGTTCCATATATCTTCATCGCGGTGCGCGACGTTTAAATCACCGACGTACACGACGGGTTTCTTCGCGTCCAATTCCTTCAAATGCGCGCGCATATCGCGTTCCCACTCGTCGATTCGATACCCCAACCGTTTCAAATCTTGTCCACTATTCGGCACGTACGCCGTCACGAGATAAAACCCATCAAACTCCAGCGTCAACGTTCGCCCTTCGTCCGTGTACCCCCTCGACCCTAACCCCTCCTCGATCGACACCAATCTCGGTCCGTCGTACTCGCACTCGTCCTCGCCCTTCGCCTTCGCCTCCTTCGCCTCCTTCGCCTCCTTCGCCTCCTTCGCGCCGAACGCGTCGTCCAACGTCGTCTGCCCCCCACCCCCACGCTTCCCCTCCCTCGATTTACACATCACCACCACCCCAGAGTACCCCTTCTTCACCACGCTCACCGCGAATCGCACGCACGCGTGTTTCGGGAACCTCTTTCGCAATTTTTCCGTAAACGCCCCCGCGTGCGCGACTTGCAACTTGTGCTCCTGCATGACGACGACGTCCGGGTCCTCCCTCCGCACGAGCGCCTCCAGACGTTCGAGCGACTTGTCGTAAAACGAACGTAACCCGGCGATGTTCCACGCGATGACGACGCACGCGCGTCGTCCGTCGTCGAGCGCGCGCGTCCCGGGTTGGATTCGTCGCGCGGCGTCGCTCTTCGTCGTCGATCCCTTGGGTTTTTTCGCGCGCGCGTCGCCGCGGGTCTCCTCGGCGTCGACCGCGCGTTTTTTATCCGTCATCGCGCGTCGTCGTCGTCCTCTCTCGCGCGCGCGTCTCGAGGTGCGGCGTCGACGTCGACGATGCGATTGGGTGCGCGCGCGCCAACCCCGTCGTACTGTTTACCCATACACCGACGCGCGCCCATTCCATCATCACCGACATGTCGTCGTCGAGACCGAGGCTCGGCGTCCTGTTCTCGCGCGCGCGAGACGCGCGTCGTCGAGCGACGTCATCCGCCGTCGTCGCCGCGAGCGCGTCTTCCGGTCAACGCGCGCGCGCCGTGCGGTACGTCCCGCTTCGCGTCGTCACCGTGCGAAAAGGCGGCGGCGACGAGGTGGACGCCGCCGTCGACGCGTACGCCGAGCGATGTCGACGATACGCCCCGTTCGACGAAAAATACGTCAAGTCGAATCCGAAGAACGCGCGAGAGCCGGAGAGGCAGAGAGAACACGAGGGGGAGCGGGTGATGAAGATTATACGACCCAGAGATTACGTCGTCGTGCTCGACGAGCGGGGACGAGAGGCGTCGAGCGAAGATTTCGCGGATTTAGTGGCGAAGATCGGGGAGGGTGGACACGAGCGCGGGGTGTTTGTGCTCGGTGGACCGTTCGGGCACGGTTCAGAGGTGGTGAAACGGGCGAACGAGAGCGTGCGGTTGAGTAAGATGGTGCTGAACCATCGCGTGGCGCGACTGGTGTTGGCGGAGGCGATGTATCGCGCGCACACGATTTTGAGAGGGGAACCGTATCATCACTGAGGAGTGGGAACGCGTACGATGCGTGGTATCGTCTGGTTTACTTTTTGACGAAGAGTGCGCCGGATTCTACGTGTGGGGTGTACGGGAATTGATCGAAGACGGCGAAGCGTTTGATGTCGTGCGTCTGGCGAAGAATTTTGCAATCCCTCGCCAACGTCTCTGGATTGCACGAGACGTACACGATGCGATCGAATCTCGAACAGAACGCGCTCACCTCGTCGCCCATGCCCGCGCGCGGTGGGTCGACCAAGATGGTGCTCAAATCGTACGAGGCGAGATCGACGTCTTTGAGTCGCGTGTACTCTCGACCGCCGTCGAGGGCGTCGCAGAGTTCCTCCGCCGAGAGACGCGCGGTGACGACGTTATCGACGCCGTTCGCGGCCATGTTAACGTGCGCCGCCGCGACGGATGCTTTCGATATCTCCGTCGCGAGACACTTTCGAAATAACGGCGCGAGGGCAATCGTAAAGTGCCCGTTGCCGCAGTAGAGCTCTAAAAAATCCCGATTCGAGTCGTGCGCGCTCGCGTCTCCGTCGACCGAATCGCTCACCGCCGCCGACCTCGCCCACGCCAACATCTTCGCCGCGACTCCCGCGTTGGGTTGCGTGAACGACCCCTCTAATTGTTTGTAACTATACTCTTTCCCATCCACCGCGACTCTCTCGACGACGAAATCCTTCGCGAGCACCTTTTTTTGCTTTCTCGCGCGTCCGATGATGTCGATGCCCAAACGCCTTCGCAGCGCGTCCGCCTCCCGCTCCCACGTCTCGTCCAACTGACGATGATACAACAGACTCACAACGGCGTCTCCGGTCGTCGTCGTGAGAAAATTAGCTTGGAAAAGTTTCCTTCGCAAGACGTCCGAGGCGACGACCTCTCGCAACAGCGTCGGCATGAGTTCTCGTATGCGCGAGCTCGCCATCGGAAAGTCCGCGATCTCCACCGGATCCTTCGGACGGTCTGAATCACACATGGCGAAATAACTCCTCTCGCCGTCGTGCCACACCTTGAACTCGGCGCGCATGCGGAATTCCTCGCGCGCCGACTCGAACGTCTCCGTCGGCGGCAGCGCAATGATGTCATCAAAGTGTGATCGCGCGATGCGTTTCTTTTCCTCTAATTCCGTCTCATAAGATGCGGGACGACACTCAATGTCCAACCTGGCGACCGGTAGCGTCGCTCGGTAGCGTCGACGCGCGCGCGCGCCGGCGGCGCACGAAGGGCGGAAAAAGTGATTGGACGCGAGTCGGCGCGCGCAGAGCGAGCCGGCGCGTAACATGACGACCGCGGGCGCGAGGACGCGTTCCCGGTGCGTTCCCGGTGCGGTTTCGCGCGGTGATGACACGAGCGCGCGCGCGACTTCGTGTGAGGAGCTTGGGGAGGGCGCGGCGGCGGTTTCGTATTACGCGCGCGCGCTCTATCAACTCGTCGTCGTCACCGGATGATCACTCCAAGTCTTGGGCTATTGATTCTAAGGCGTCGAACAATTCGTTTGGCGTTCCAAACTCCGGAGGGCCGTATTGTTCGGACTCGCGGAGGAAAGTCTTGACATCGTTGCCGTACTCGACCACGAGCGCCCCCATGGCGAGTTCCAACGTGTCTGATATTTTCCGCGCGCTCGCCACCGCCGGCGTGAAGGTTGCGGTCACCGCGCCGTCTGCATTGTTTCTATTGTTCGCGGTGATGCCTATAAAGTACAGGATATTGTTGATGATCCTGTTTCGCTGCGCCACCAGCGAATTCGTCTGCACGGTCAAATCGCTCGACGTAAACCCGCTGGACGCTCGCACAGGTGGGGAACCTTGCTCTATGATGACTCGACAGGCCAACAAGGATGTCAACAACGTGCGCACTATCACGCTGAGCGACGGATTGATCATTCTAGCGTTCCCACGGACGTCCTCTGTCTTCGCCGTGATGGCGAGCGACGAGGCCGCGCGCGCGCCCCAAATGGCTAATTGACTGTACGCCTTTATCACCGAAGATAACTCTCGCGCGGCGACGTCAGCAGACAACACTTCACTTTGACGCAGCGCGTTCCACGCCTGCTGAGTTTCCGCGCTCTCGTGGCGGAACTTCGGCTTCGGAGTATTCATTTGCACGTATTTTTCACTAATTCTCTGCGCCGCGTCGGCGTCGGTATCTCTCAACGCAGCGAGCGTGGTGCGATCCATCGCCTTGTTCACCGATCGCGCGATCGATGCGAGAGGCGCAAGAGCGTTAGAAATCACCACCGACCAAGCCGCATCGGGCGTGTCTCCGTAAATGAGCTGGCGGCGACCGCGTCCACCGCTCTCCGCCACGCAACACAAGTCCAAGTACGCCAGATGCTGCACGAATGGAACTTCAAAGTAGTTCAGAGCAGCCATGAGCGGCTCACACGCAACTTTGGGACCTTGAGCCAAGCTCTGCGGTTTGAACTCGTATCGCTCCGTGAGCACGAATTCCGCACAGAGGATAGCGAGCGCCCACGACGTGCTAGCGAGCGCCCCCGCGCCCCAACACGACATGGATCCGAGCAACAAACCACGATAAGATTTCGCGCTAAGACGCACGATGAATCGACTCGTGAGAACCACCAAAATGTGCGCCGCGCACCCGTACATCGAGCGCTTCAAACCAGAGCGCGAGCAAGGCAAAAATCCTCGCTTCAACCGAAGACCGCGCGGGCGCTGCAACGACGGGAAGGTCGCCACGAACCCATCCGTAAACGACAAATACATTACCGTGAGCACGCCGAGCACGCATCCGAATTGCGCGGCAAACGCAGGATCAGACGCGTTCACCGTGAGCGCACCCGCTAAAGTATAAGTCTTCGTCGACCTCGCCGTGAGCGAGCACGCCAAACTTCCCGAGCACGCGAACGCGCCTCCGAGCGCGCCGATGCGCACGCCGTCGCGCATCATCGCCGTCGCGAATCTCTCACCGATCCTCTCCCCCTTCGCGATGCCGCACGCGTCCCGTTCACCGCTCGGGATGAACTCAGCCGCGCTCGCCTTGAAACACAGCGCCGTCGCCGCGCTCGCCGGCAGTTGCGCCAACGCGTACGCGAGCGCGGTCCACGCGCGCGACCAGACCCCGCGTTCAAAGCTGAAGAAATCCACGCATGAGAAGTACGCGAACGCCTGCGAGCGAAACGAGACGCGCGCGCGCGTCAGTCATCGATGCGGAAGGGTCGAGCTCGAAATCTTTCGGTTAGGGACGGAGGGGAACGCGCGCGCGACGCACGCCGACGACGCACCGCGACGAAGGTTGCGATCGACGACCACACGACGACGCCCGCGCAGCGCCATAGTCTCAACTCGGCGACGTCACGGGTGAACCACTTCGCGTCCATGACGTCGCGCTCGATTGTGGCGCATCATCGGGAGGTTCGCGCGAGGCGCAGAGAGGGGAGAACGAGCGCGCGAGAGTGTCATGAATTACACGGCCGAGCGGCGAGCGATGAATTCTGAGAGAAAAATTATGCCATGGACATCGTCGTGAAGGAGTCCATGTGGTCAAATCTGCGCAGATTGCGAATGATTTCGTCCTCGAGCGTGGGAAGAGTCTCTCGCAGCGACTTTAAGACGTCCTTGTCGATGGCGAGCACTTCTAAATTGTCGTTGGCGACGATGGTGGCGAGACGAGGTTGACCGGTGAGGGGTGCAAGCTCACCGAAATAACTGCCGGGGCCGAAGTTGCGGAGAACGCGCTCGGGGGAGATGGTCGCGCCCGGGGAGACTCGATCGATGTCGGCGTCGGACTTTGTCGAGATGGCGGATCCCTTGAGAACGATGTAAAATTTGTCTGCGAGCTCTCCTTGGCGAATGATTTTCTTCCCGGGCTTGAAACTGAATCGTTTCGCTTGCTTGACCACCATCGTACGCTCGTACGCGCCTATGTCGGCGAAAACAGGAATCTTTGCCAAGGTGCGCTCGTAGCGCAGTCGACGCCACGCCATGCCGAGCTCCTTCGTCGGATCGTCCATCCCATCCTTGAATAAATCGTCCGAATCGTCGTCGCCCTGGCTCGAACGGCATATTTCGTACGCTCCTCGAGGAACCACCATCAAAGTGACGTCGTTGACCGCCGTGACTGTTTCGTTACTCGGAGCAGAGTGGAACATGCGCGATTCGTTGAAGTAACCTCCACTGTGAATCAAGTCGCCACCGTCATCTTCCACCTTTTTGCCCTTCTTCTTCGTGTGATCAATCTTCACACATCCTCGAGTCATGATGTACATCTCCTCGGGCGTGTCTTTTCCAGCGCTGATGATTTGCTCGCCAGCCTTGAAGTGCTTCGTCTGCACCAATCCAGCCAAGCGCGTTCTCTTCGTGTCCGACAGAGCATCGAATATATGCACCTTCTCGAGCACTGACTTGTTTCTAGACAATAAAAACTTACGTTCTCCGCCAGTTATCATCTCGAGCAATCCAAACATGACTGCGTAATGCGGTGCGGTGCGGAAAAAGTGCGCTCGCGAACCTTTGTACAGCGCGAGCGGCCCCTCTCTCAAAACTATGTACCTAAACGCCCTAATTGAATTTTTATGTATGTGTGGTTTCAAATACACATACGCGCGCGATGTATCGATCGGTTGCATCACCGCGACCGAGGCTGCGGCGCTCAGCACGCCGCTCACCGCTCCGAGCACGGGCGAACCCGGACTCAAAATCATACTTCTGACCAACGCCTCGCTGGCTATCGACTGCACCGTCAGATTAACGCTAGAACCCAGCATGTCCCGCGCAACGCTCGCTCCCACACCCTTATATAACGTTTTCCAACCCTCATGCGCGCATATCCGCTTAAACGCGACGATACCATTCTCGTACTCGCACATCGCCGCCGGCACTTGCATGCGCGTCTTAATCAAGTCGAACGGGTTACTCGAAACCGCGCCGATCCCTCCGCTCAAACATCCCGCCACGAACCTCTTCCACGCCGGCGCCGGTTTATCATCATCATCGTGTATACACTTTAACACCGGCATAAATAATCCGATTCGAAACACATTCTTCGAAGACTCTCGCAACGCGGCGACGGGTAAACCTCTGTACGGCCCGCGCAGCGTCCCCTCCTTGCGCGCCATGTTCACCAGCACCTCTCTCATGTTCTTCCCCCACGCCGCGGACGCTCCGGGAAGTTGCATCAGCGTCTTCGCGCGGTCCATGGGATTCGTCACCGTCACAGCGAGACACGACGCGACGGCGGAATTGGGCAGGGACACCCAGCCCGGAAGCGGTAGTTTCTTCGTGTTGCGCTCGACGGCGTCGCGTCGCGGGAGCACGAGCGTGGACGAGGCGGACGCCGACGCGCGCGTCATCGCTTCCGCGCCGCGGTCGCGCGACCGGCCCATGCGCGGCGACGCGTGCGGTGCGGAGTGCGGTCGGGGACGGGACGGGGACGCTCGTCCGTGGGTTTCGAGCCGTCGGCGAGGCGAGGCGAGGCGAACGGGGAGTGTGACGACGGGAGGCGGTGAACGAACGCGTGGACGCGAATGATGTGCGTTGATTACATGAGGTGGTCGTCGTCGTCGAAGTCGTCGTCGAAACCGATGGATGAGGCATCGAAGTCGTGCTCGTCGTCGCCCAAATCCGCGGGCGACGGTTGGAACGAGTCGGCGTCGGCGGGGAGTTTTTTCAGTAATTCTTCAGACATCTCGCGGTCGGGGGCGGATGCGCTCATGGCGGCGACGGTGAGATACTTTTTTGTTCGGCTGTCCGGCTTGAGATCGCGAGAAGACATGTCGCTCATGATGAGCGGCGCGTACTCGGCGAAGCCTCCGCCCTCCGATGCGCACTCGAAGAGCGCATTGTACGTGGCGACGTTCGGCACGCCGCCGTTTTCTATGAACGTACGCACACGGTCGTGCGCGGCTTTAATTTGTCCGAGACGCCCGTAGGCGATGATGGCGGAGTTCAGTATCCACAAACTCTGCTCGTATTCCGTTCCGATAAACGAATCGGCAAAAGCAATCGCCTTCGTCGGTTCTCGCTTTGAGAGCGCTAAGATTCCGATGCCGACGCCGCACCCATCCAGCTCAATCGCGTCAGGGGGGTCACTCAACATCTCTAAAACGATATCAGCCTGACCCAGAGCACCTCTGGCCTTTAGGAGCGCTGTAAACGATCGCGTATTGTGGATGATATCATTGGAAAGCATGTCGAGCTCGATCCCGTCGAGCATCCTTCTCGTGTCTTCCAACAACGGACCGACCTCTTCCTCATCCTCGAAGAAATCTTCGCCAGCTTGCATGCTGAATTCATTCGCTTGCTTCGTGCACGCGGCGAAAAGAGGCACGAATGTGTCTGGGCCCGCCTGGACACCGGATTGTGCCATGCTCGCGCGAGCGTTCAACGCAGCCTCTAAATCACCCGCGCGAGCGCACGCCCCCAGCAAAATATTGTACATCTTCCGGTCTAGTGTCAACTCACGCTCTTGCATGAGTTTCAAAACCTGAGCAACACCGTTCAAATTGCTTTGCTCCGCATACGCCAACAACAACGTCGTGAACGTATATCTGTTTGGCTGAACGTCTCGATCGTCCATGGCAGCGAGGACTTCTTCAAATCTCGAATAGAACCGCTCCATATCGAGGACTCCAGTTTTGAGCTTTTCTTTGGCGTATTCCGCTCTCAACAGTGCGTTAAACGTCCGAGTGTCGGCCCCGATGCCTAATTCTTCCTCCAATCGAACAAAACACTCGTTGACCGTGTCCAGGTCACCTATCGCCGCGAATGTGTTCATGACGGCGTTCGTCGCGACCAACGATTCTTTTCGGCCGACGTTCAAAATTTGCTTGTCGTTGTCTAATCCCTTCTTATATTCTACCTGTCCCCGAGCACCCGTCCAACGAGCGTGTGCGGAGCCCCGATGCGTGTACGACGTCAATTTCGCAAACTCCTCATCAGACCGTCTGCGACCCACTCGTTTGAACATTTCATCCAGAGCTTTCAAAGCGAGAGAGCGCGATTCAGCACCGCTCGGTGTGTGTTTACGACCTAAAAAGGCGTGCGCCACGACGCGCTCTTGATGCGCTTTGAGCGCTCTCGCCTTCTTCTTGGAGCGATTCCACACCGCTTCGACCGACGCACTCGTGCCCACTCTCCCTTCAAGCTTCATCAAACAGTGCAAGGTATCCGCACCCGGCGTTATATCGAATTCAAACATCATCGTCTCGAGCTCCTGCACCATCTCGCGATCGCCCGCCTTGGCGGCGCCGTTCAGAACCACTGTGAACATCATGCTATTCGCCAATTTTTTCTGCGGGCGTTCGTCCTCCTCCCCGTCCATCATGCCGCCGATGACGTGCGATAAATCATACTTTTCATCCATCGTTTCATCCTGCAAATCTCCCGGCACCCCGTACAGTAGCATGCGCAACCAGTTGAACGCCTCTCGATGGCGTCCCGCTCTGACGTACGCCTCCATCACCCCCGTATGCGTGCGAAAACACGGCGCCAGGTTCTCCGCGAGCATAGACTCCACGATACTCAGCGCAGCCTCCGGTTCCCGCGCGCGAGCCGCAGCGAACACGCTCAGATTCCACGCCACCCGATTCGCCGGCGCCGTCTCCGTCAGCGCCTCAAACTCTCTTCGAACGCCGTCGAAATCGTTCGCGTGCAGCGCCCGTCGCATCGCTCGCACGCGCTCAAAACTCACGGGATCCCACCCCCGCGCCCCATCGCGCCGTCTCCCGCGTCCCCCCCTCTCCCGCGCGGCGTCCCGCGCATCGTCCCGCGCATCGTCGTCCCTCTCGTCCCTCGCCGCGGCCTCGCGCGCGCCCTCCCCGTTCCCATCCGTCGCTTCCGACGCGCGCGACGCCGTCGTCATCCCCCGCACCGATCGACGCGCGCCAATCGCGCGCGCGCACGCCGTCGCGATCGCGCGCATCGTCCCCGGCGCGCGCGCCGGTCTGACGCTCGAGCGTTTTTTTCTCGAGAAACGTCATCGTCTCGCGCGCGTCTCGGCGCGCGCGCGAACGACGCGGCAGCGCGAACGACGCGGAAACGCGCGAGAAAAAATTCTATTCGCGCGCTCGTCGAGGCGAGGGGGATGTTCGTGGACGATGTACCGCGCGAGGGCGCGGTGATGTTCATCGCGCGCGGGGACGCGATGGATGCGCCGGGGACGTTCGCGCGCGCGTTGACGGCGAGCGCGCGAGGCATCGCGCGAAGCGAGCGGTGCGAGGCGATCGGATTGACGCTCGCGATGAAGGGTGGGACGAAGGGGACGGTGGCGGTGCCGATGACGAGACCGTGCGAGGAGGCGTGGTCGAGAATGGAATCGGCGACGACGGCGGCGAGATGGACGACGACGACGACGAGGATCGAGACGCGTGATGAGGAGGATGAGGACGCGCTCCGCGACGCGCTGCGCGTGGGGATTCTAAGTCTCAGCTGTTATCGAGGGTGCGACGAGAAAAACGTCGTGCTCGTGTCGAGGAGGCCGATTCGACTCTCCGGGGAGACGATTGGTCACATTGCCAAGGCGCGCGCCAAGGCGGGCGTTCGTGTGCACGTCATACGAAGCGTCGACGGCGTGGACAGCTCACCGGATGAGAAGGCGACGATGTGTAGGCTCGTGCGATGTGACGAGACGGGTGGGTGTTTGAGTAGTTCCCTCGGATGTTGTTTCGAGTGCGGTTTGACGGTGGGCGTAAAGGCCGATTTCGCGTTGCCCGACGATTTGACCAACATCGGTTTGCTCCGCGAACGCAACGGTGAAGACCACGACGGCGATGACGGCGAGAAAGATGCACCGTCGTCGTCCCAGATGTCGATCGTCCACTCTCCGGGATGTCGTGACGAGCACGCTGAGTTCAGAGACATTCCGGACGCAGAGCTCGAACAGATGGAGGCGTCGGCGACGACGAGCGTGAACATGCAAGTGTCCGTGAAAAAGCTGGTGAAAGGCGCTCAAGGCTACGAGCGGAAGAATGTCACAAAGAACGTGCTCATCGCCGTCGACGAAGTCCAGCGCGTCGTGAAATCCCTCGACGAGCCGCTCGCGCGCGTTCCGTGCGGCATTATGCTTCCGTGCTTCGGCCGATCGGGAAGACTCGATGGGCCCACGACGCTGAAAGCTGACGCAAAAACTAGATTTACGAAGAGTGCGCTTGAACTTTGGCTCGTTCCGACGAGTGATGATTTGGTTTTTCTGTTCACCCGTCAACGACCGCGGTACATCGAGACCGTCTTACAACGAATCACGCGCCGCCGCGCGCAAGCGTTTTGCCGAGCATCGATGACTGGCGACACGGAGGATATCGAAAACGCTCGCAATCTCGGTATGCCCGAGATCACTCATCCTTTATCAGCCGACAAGAGTGGACGCGTGTTTTCCCTCTCTTTGGGCGCCGGTGTGGGTAGACAAGAGAAATTTTACTGGTTGACGAATCCCGACCTGCGCGAAGGCATCGAAGAGTTGCACACTCTCAAAGCGATGTTAACGGCGCCACCGACGCTACAAAGTCACTCAAACGTGTCGCAATCGTCACTCGATGACATGCGGTTCGTCGATATGGCGATGCGCGAAATGACAACCGAGGTCCGCGAAGCGTCTCAACAGCCGCCTCGTCGAACACACATCGAGCACACGTCGCGAGACGCGCACACGTCGCGAGACGCGCACACGTCGCGAGACGCGCACACGTCTTCGAAAGAGTGGTTGGCTTCGATTTGCAAGACGACGGGAGTGTACGAGTGCACCTCTCTCAAAGAGATTTGCGCCGATACAGATACGAGCGTCCCGTCGTCGTCGGACGAATCCAGCGCCGAAACTGTAAACAAGGATGAGAACGCGGATGATGACGACAACAACCCATCGTCGACGACCCAAACGGTAGAGAACCAACGCATCAACGTAGCGAACCTGTCACATTTTTTCAAATGAGAGTATCAGTTTTTCCATGTGTGAAGTCTCCGACGCGTCGAGTCGAGACAAGCCTCATTTACAACCATGCGTGCTCGCGCCGCGACTCGCCCGAGCGCCGCGCGGTTCGCTCTCTCACGCAACACTAGAAAATCAATCACCATTACTCCGAAAGCCATCCCTCCAGGGTCACCGGATTCGCGTTCTTCGGGCATTGACATCCAGAACAATCGCCTCAAGGAGTTTGAGAGCACAGATGACTTGTTTTACCCTTCTCGCGAGACGGCGGAGCGCGCGCACGTGCGGTCGATGGAACAGTATCGTTCGATGTATCTTCGCTCCGTCAACGATCCAGGTAGGTCTTTCACCTCAACCATGACTCGCTTTTCTCTTAAGCCTTTCATTTCACATTGTCAGAACTTTTCTGGACCGAGATCGCGAGCGAGCTCGAGTGGGAAAATCTCGACGAGGCGGACGCGTTGCGGTACAATTTAGACCCAAAAGACGGGGACGTCTTTTCCGAGTGGTGGTCGGGCGCGAAGACGAACCTCGCGTACAATTGTCTCGAAACTCAAATCGAAGAAGGGCGCGGGGACGATTTGGCGTTGATTTTTGAAGCCAACGATGCCATCAACTCGACGACGTTTACGTTTCGCGAATTACTCGTTGAGGTGGAGACGCTGGCGAAAGCGCTCAAAGGGTTAGGTGTGGGGAAGCGCGACGTCGTGGTCATGTATCTGCCGATGATTCCGGCGCTGGCGATCTCCATGCTGGCGTGCGCGCGAATCGGTGCGATCCATTCCGTGGTTTTTGCTGGTTACTCCGCGAAAGCGCTCGCCGTCCGAATCGATGATTTGAAACCTAAAATTCTTCTCACGGCTTCGGCTTCGCGCCGCGGTGAAAAAGTAATCCCTCTGAAACGAATCGCCGATGAAGCTCTGCAGATATGCGAGCGCGAGAGTGGCTTTCGCGTGGAGCGCGTCGTCGTCAAACACAACGCGGACGTCGATACGAATGACGTTCCGTATCTCAAGATTGAAGACGTTCCTTTCGACGAAGAGAGAGATGTTTGGTGGAACGAGTTCGTCGCTGAACATCGAAATGACGGTAAACCGGCACCGATCGAGTTTCTCGATAGTCTCGACACCGCTTTCATTCTGTACACCTCTGGCTCGACGGGAAAGCCGAAAGGCATCGTCCACACCGTCGGAGGATATCAAACGCACGTGTACGCCACCGCCAAGTACGTTCTCGATCTTCATTCCGGTCGAGACGTCGTGTTTTGCACGGCAGATCTCGGGTGGATCACCGGGCACAGTTACGGACTCTACGGCGTTCTTCTCAACGGGTGCGCGACGGTGATGTTTGAGGGCACGCCGACGTACCCAGACGCGGGCGTGTGCTGGAGGATCGTCGAGGATCGCTCGGTGTCGATGTTCTACACGTCACCCACCGCGCTGAACGTATTACGATCGTTCGGTGAAGAATTCGTCAAGCAAAGCGATCGTTCGTCTCTCCGCGTGCTCGGCACCGTGGGCGAACCGATTTCATCCGAAACGTGGCTGTGGTATCGACGCGTCGTCGGCGACGAGAGATTGCCCATCGTCGACACGTGGTGGCAAACCGAAACCGGCGGTCACATGATCGCGCCTCTTCCCGGGGCGACGCCGTTAAAACCGTCGAGCGCTACGTTTCCGTTCTTCGGCGTCGTTCCCGTGCTTCTGGACGCCGCGAGCGGCGAAGCCGTCAAAGGCGAAGGGTCGGGGTGTCTATGCTTTGCGCCTCCACCGTGGCCCGGGATGTTTCACGACGTCTTCGGCGCGCACGAACGCTACGTGAACTCGTACTTCAACGTGTACGAAGGAGGGTTCTTTTTCTCGGGCGACGGCGCGCGAAGAGACGACGACGGCTACCTCTTCCTCTCCGGGCGCCTCGATGACGTCATGTCCGTGTCTGGTCATCGAATCGGCACGGCGGAGGTTGAATCAGCGCTCGTGCAGCACCGATGGTGCATCGAAGCCGCCGTGGTGTCGATCGCTCACGAGATCAAGGGCGAGACCATCGTCGCGTTCGCCAAACTCGACGCGTCGTACAAATCGCAAACCTCGGCTGAACACGAGCTGATTCAAAACGTTCGAAAAGAGATCGGCCCGTTCGCGGCGCCCGGACGAATAATCATCGTCAAAGACTTACCGAAGACGCGAAGCGGCAAAATCATGCGCAGAATCTTGAAGAAAATCGCCGCCAGAAACGCCGACGATCTCGGCGACATCTCCGCCCTCGCCGACCCGAGCGTCGTCGATGACATCATCGACGCGGAAAACAAATCACGATGACCACTCACGAAACAACGACGACGACGCGATCGATACGAACATCAGACGTTCACAAAAACAGCTACTCATTCATTTTTACATTTCGGGCGCCGCCGCCCGCGTCTAGTGACCGCCGTCGCCGAGGGAAAAGAATCGCAAGCCGCAATACTTACACTTCGCCGGACTCTCCGGAGACGTGTCGTTCAGCTTGTAATACGTGTTTGGCGCCCCCAACCCATCGCTAACACCGAAACGTTCCTTACACGCGCCCGGAGAATCGCAGTTCACCTTATCTCCGCGCACGCCGATCGGCTCCGTGCGCGCGCTGTACTCCATCGGGCTCGGTTTCTCCGTCGAGTCCAGCCACTTGGCCGTGTGCGAGACGTCCGTCGGTAATTTCCCCGGTCGCTTCGATTGCACCGGTTGCGACGGCGTCGACGACACCGTCGGCACCGCGCCGAACGCGCGTCTCGCGAGCGCCACCGCGGGTTCCCGCGCGATGGTTTCGTTCGCCGCGTCCACGCGCGCGAGCGCGCGCGCGAGCGCGCGGCGGGCGACGTTGACGCGCATGGTAAACGCTCGAACCGACCTACGGCGCGAGCGCGAGCGGGAGGGCGTCACGCGCGCGCGAGTGGCGACGACCACGCCCGAGGGCTCTCGGGACGCCATTGACGCATGCGCGCGTCGGCGTCTCGCGCGCGCGCACCACTCGCACGAGTCGCGCGAGGTCAACTCGAGGCATTCGTCCGCGGTCG
>CEUV01049167.1_pt1 | contig 39675 bp, 31 predicted proteins | sample 356401 | NCBI WGS metagenome assembly CEUV01 (sample SAMEA2622710, study PRJEB7988) | marine metagenome | isolation source: saline water (ENVO:00002010), including
ATAAAAAGGAGTAAATATCAGCTTTAAATTGGGAATTCAATATCCAACCAATTCCGAAAATGGTTATCAGGCTTAAAGCTTGTACTATATTTTTGGCTTTTTTCTTTCCACTTACAATTACATAGGTTTTGTACCCCATTTTATGATCTCCTTCTAAGTCCTCTATGTCTTTCACAATCTCTCTTATAAAAGTAGTAATGAAGGCAAAAGCAGAATAAATACAAATTATTTTGAAGACAACAATAGCATTGATATCGTTTTGTTCGCTTGCAGGTAATATATCATAAAGTGCTACAACAAGTAATACTAATGCTGATAATAGTGAAATTAATAGATTACCGCTTAGGTAATTACGTTTAAAATGTGTAGAGTAAAACCATAAAGCACTTGCTGAAAATAAATTGATGAAGCCTAGATTCCACATACCGACTCTCCATCCTAAGTAAAAACCTATTCCAACGCCAAGTCCACTAAAAATAAAATGAAGTGCCATGGCTTCTCTACGTTTTATGGTGTTGCCGACAATTACTTTTCTTTGATTGAGATAGTCTACTTGTATGTCAAAATAATCATTAATGATATATCCAGCTGCAGCAACTAAAACTGTAGAAATAACCAGAAATAAAAATTGAATATCATTTAGGCTTAGAAACTCGATAAATGGAACAAGCAAAGTGTATCTTATCAAGTATTGCGTGAGAGCAACAATAACTAAATTTTTCCATCTTATTAACTTGAAGAAATTTAATAACTTTACCATCCTAGATTATCTTTATCAGCCCATTTACACTGTACACGAAGTGTTTGTTCAATTACATCTCTTACACATCCACCCCCACCAATAAATGGAGAAACATATTTTGCTATTTCTTTAATTTCAGTAGCGGCATCTCTTGGACAAGTGGGCAACCCAACCTTCTTCATAACTTCCCAATCCGGTAGGTCGTCTCCCATATAGAGAATATGCTCAGTATTTAGATCGTATTTTTCAACAAGATCATTAAACGCTTTTAATTTGTTGCTACATGCAAGATAAACATCGTTGATTCCGAGGTAGTCAAAACGCTCTTTAACACCTTTGCTACTTCCTCCAGAAATAATGGCAATTTTATATCCTTTTTTTTGAGCGTATTGCATAGCATACCCATCTCGACTTGACATTTTTCGAACTTGTTCTCCATTACCAAATAATGTTACTGTTCCGTCTGTTAGAACGCCATCAACATCAAATATAAAAGTGTTGATATGGTTGAGTTTTATCTTATAATTCATGAGCGATTTAAAATAGATTCAGTCAGTATTTCATATATTTTTCTTTTTTCTTTATCGGAATCTAATAATGTTAAATGCCTTTCTATGGTTTGTACATCTTTTCTTCTTGCAGGACCAGTTTGTGTTTCAATAGCAGTCATCTGTTGTACTTTATTGCTGGTTTCTTGAATAAGCGGCTTAAGTAAATCAAAAGAGATTTTGTTTTTCTCACAGATTTCAGTAGCCATTTGATACATCAAATTACTGAAGTTATTTACCATAACCGCAGATAAGTGCAAATAATTTCTTTGCTCAGATGAAAGTTGGTGTACATTATTACTTATGCTATTGGCTAGGTTGTTTAGAAATTGCAAAAATTTTGAGTTATTTGCTTCAATACATATTGGTATATTTTGAAAATCAACAATTTTATTCTTGCTAAAGGTTTGTAGTGGGTAAAACACGCCAATTACACCTTTTCCTAGAATAGCTAAATCTTTTGTGCCTGACGTATGTACAATAGGAATCCTGCAATTTATTAGTGAGGCAACCTCATTAATTACATCATCTTTTACAGCAATGATGGCAATATCGCAAGGGTCAATATTGTGTAGCTCATTAGTATATGAACAACCAAGTTTCTCTGATAATGAGATCGCATTACTTTGAGTTTTGCTATATACTTGAGTAATCTCGTGTCCATTTTTCTGTAGAGCTTGGCTCAAGTGAGTCGCTACATTTCCTGCGCCTATCATGAAAATTCGAGCCATTCGATTTGTTTTTTTTTCTGATTTAATCAGAGCAAAATTAAGTAATTTTGCACAACCAAATTTTACATCATGTTTCAAAAATTTTATTCCACATTCTTTTCAATGCGCATTATGGCCTTTTTGGTGTTATTATTTTTTGTAGCAATAGGATATGCAACATTTATAGAAAATGATTTTGGTACTCAAACTGCTAAAGCATTAGTTTATAATGCTACTTGGTTTGAAATTTTAATTATTATACTTACCATTAACATGATTGGAAATATTAATAGATACCAATTATGGAAAAAGGAAAAATTGCCTGTACTAATGTTTCATTTAGCTTTTGTGATGATAGCTATAGGTGCTGGTATTACACGCTATATTTCTTTTGAGGGGATGATGCATATTCGAGAAGGAGAGCGTAGCAATCAAATAGTTTCAGATCAGACATTCTTACAAATTAAGGTGCACGATAAGCAGTTGCAGTATGTATACGATAAACCATTATTGTTACATAATTACAATGGTCCACTTTCATTTCTTAAACCAAATCGATTTACTCATGATTTAAAATTCAGAGATAACGAAATTCAGTTTGATTTTATTGATTATATACCTAATGCAAAAGATACAATCCATGTAGGTGAAGGAAGTCCGGTTATACACATTGTAATGGCTGGTTCAAATGGTCGTCAAAATTTCTATTTGCGAGAAGGTAGTGCGCAACGTTTTTTAGGTATAGATTTCTCTTTTGGTAAAATTCTTCCCGGACATGTATGTTTTACAATGCAGGGCGGACAGTTGATGATGCAGTCTCCAACAAGTGGGACTTACATGAGAATGGCTGATCAGTTAACAGGAGAGGTTAAAAAAGACAGCTTACAGCCACTTATGTTACGTTCACTATACCAAATAATGGGGCAAAATATAGTTATTCCTGCATTTTATGAAAAAGCAAAATTAGCTTATTTGCCTGGTGAAAATCCAGAAGGACAAGAACTGGAAGATGTTTTGATTTTGAAAGTGATAAGCAACGGTGAAGAAAAAGAACTTGCATTATTTGGGGACAAAGGGTTTGTAAGTGTAAAAAATCAGTTTGAACTTGGTGGTTTAAATTTTTCATTAGCGTATGGTTCAAAGTATTACAATACACCATTTTATATTCAATTAAATGATTTTCAATTAGAAAGATATCCAGGCTCAAATAGTCCTTCTTCATTCGCGAGTGAAGTGACTTTATTAGATGGTCCTTTAACAGAGGATCACCGTATCTATATGAACAATGTTTTAGATTATCAGGGTTTTCGTTTTTTTCAGTCATCTTATGATAAAGATGAACTCGGAACAGTTTTATCTGTAAATCATGATTTCTGGGGTACGTTGGTTAGCTATCTTGGTTATTTTTTTATGACATTAGGAATGATTTTAAATATGTTTTCTAAAAAGACTCGCTTTGCCCTAATAAAACAAAAATTAAAGCTGTTAAGAGAAAAAAGAGTAGTGACAATATTATTGTTTTCTTTCATTTCTTCAATGGCTTTTGCGGATAGCAAGATCGACTCTTTAATTCAAGCACAAGCGATTCCTGTAGAACATGCGGATGCTTTTGGAATGCTCGTAATGCAAGATGAAGGAGGACGGATGAAGCCAGTCAACACATTAGCTTCAGAAGTATTAAGAAAGGTTAGTCGAAAAAGTTCATTAAAAGGTTTGTCTCCAAACCAAGTGCTTTTAGGAATGGCGCAAAATCCATATTTATGGCAGCTTGTCCCAATGATTAAAGTAAATCATGATGGGTTAAAAGAACAATTAGGATTTACGGAAAAATATAATTCCTTTCTTTCTTTTTTTAGTAATGAAGCAAAATATGTGCTAACTGAAGAAGTTGCCAAGGCTTATGCTAAAAAACCTGCCGAGCGTAGTAAGTACGATAAAGAAGTAATTGCTGTTGATGAACGAGTAAATATTTGTTATATGGTTTATAACGGCACCTTTTTCCGTTTTTTTCCTATGCCTTATGACCCTAACAATACTTGGTACTCGGATAGTCAACAAAATATTGGTTTTTCAGGAAATGACTCCTTATTTGTATATTCTATTTTACCTATTTATTATCAAAGTGTTTATCAAGCTTTAAAAGACAATGATTTTGAGGTTGCTAATAATACACTTACTGCTATTAAAAATTATCAAGCAAAATATGGAGCAGAGGTACTTCCATCAGTTAGAAAATTGAAGATGGAAGTGTTTTATAATGAATCAAGAGTATTTAACCATCTTTCTTATTTGTATGGTTTATTAGGTGTGTTCATGCTGTTTTTTCTCATAGCACAAGTTTTTAAGTACAGAGTATGGGTGGAAAGAATTATTCAGCTTTTCTTTTGGTTGATTGTTATTGGATTTTTAGCTCATACCCTAGGACTTGCAGGCAGGTGGATTATTTCAGGACATGCCCCATGGAGTAATGCCTACGAAAGTGTTATATACATTGCTTGGGCAACTGTACTAGCCGGATTTATTTTCTCTAAAAAAAGCAAGATGAGTATGGCAGCAACCTCGGTTGTTTCCTCACTTTTGTTAATGGTAGCTGCCCTTAATTGGTTAGATCCAGAAATAACAAATCTTGTTCCAGTTCTAAATTCTTATTGGCTTTTAATTCATGTAGCAATTATTACCGCTTCTTATGGGTTTTTAGCATTAGGTGCACTTCTTGGTTTTTTGAGTTTATTAATTATGATTTTACAGAGTCAAAAAAATAAAAATCGTTTAAATACGACTTTAAAAGAGCTTACTTTCATTAATGAGATGTCTATTACAGTTGGTTTATTTATGTTGTCTATAGGTACTTTTTTAGGAGGAGTATGGGCTAATGAATCTTGGGGTAGATATTGGGGTTGGGATCCAAAAGAAACTTGGGCTCTTGCAAGTATGCTTGTCTATATTTTTGTATTACACATGAGATTCATTCCAAAACTTAAAAGTATGTATACTTTTAATCTAGCTTCTTTAGTAGCCTTTAGTTCTATAATTATGACATATTTTGGAGTTAATTTCTATTTGTCAGGTTTACATTCATACGCAGCAGGAGATCCTATGCCAATTCCTGATTTTATACCATACAGTGTTGTTGTTGTGTTTATAACAGCATCATTAGCTTTTTACAAACAAAAAACTTTAAAGAAATGAAGTATATTATTTTAACTCTTTTCATCGGATTATTTTTTAGTTTCACAATAATTTCTAAAAAATCTAATATTGATATGAATAAAAGATCATTTTATGAACATGAGGTAAATACAATAGATGGTAATCCATTTGATTTATCGTCATTAAAAGGAAAAAAAATATTAATCGTAAATGTTGCTTCTCAATGTGGCTTAACACCTCAGTATAAAGAATTACAAGCTTTATATTCTGAATATGGAGGAGAAAATTTTGAAATATTAGCATTTCCTGCAAACAATTTTGGTTCTCAGGAACCGGGAACAGAAAAACAAATTAAGGCCTTTTGTGATGCTCAATTTGGAGTGTCTTTCAAAATGTTTGAAAAGATATCAGTTAAAGGAAAAGATCAACATCCAATTTATCAGTGGTTATGTAACAAAGAATTAAATGATCAGAAAACTGTTTCTGTTAAATGGAATTTTCAAAAATTCTTAGTTGATGAGGAGGGAAATTGGGTTGATTATTTATTACCTACAACTAGTCCTAAATCAGAAAAAGTAATCAAATGGCTACAAAATTAGACATACTTGCTTTTGGCGCTCACCCAGATGATGTGGAATTAGGATGTGGAGCAACAATAGCCAAACACGTAGCTATAGGTAAAAAGGTTGGTGTAGTTGACTTGACTAGAGGTGAACTAGGTACTCGAGGAAGTGCTGAGATTCGTGATTTAGAAGCAGAAAAATCTGCTGATATTTTAGGTGTTGAACTTCGTAAAAACATGAACTTCAAAGACGGGTTTTTTACTAATGATGAAGAACATCAATTAGAATTAATTAAGGTGATAAGAAAATATCAGCCAGATATTGTTTTATGTAATGCTGTTTGTGATAGACACCCAGATCATTCAAAAGCTTCAGAACTCACTTCTGCTTCATGTTTTTTAGCTGGATTAAGAAAGATTGAAACTGGACAGCATGCATGGAGACCAAAATTAGTATATCATTACATACAGTTTAAAAATATTGATCCAGATTTTGTAATTGATGTTTCTGATTTTATGGAACAAAAGATATTAGCTGTCAAAGCATTCTCTTCTCAGTTTTACAATCCTAAGTCTCAAGAACCACATACTATTATTTCATCTCAAGGTTTTTTAGATAGTATTCGTTACAGAGCCGCTGATTTAGGTCGTCTTTCAGGTGTTGATTATGCTGAAGGCTTTACAGTTGAAAAGTTGCCTGTTCTAAATTTATTAGACGACTTAAGCTAATCATAAAACACAAAAAAGCCACTATATAAGTGGCTTTTTCTCGTAATATATATTAACAACTTATTTCATTAATACGATTTTTCCATTTGAAGTTTTGTTACTTAAACTAAGTTCATAAAAATAAATTCCTTTTTTGTAATTACTAAGATCTATTTGTTCTGTGTAAATACCTGTAGATAAATTTCCTTTATTTATATATTGAAGTGTTTTTCCTGTAATATCTTTTATAGAAATACTTGCTTTTGCTAATTCATTAACTGAGAAGGAAACTTTCACCTTTCCACTAGTTGGATTTGGATAAACAACTATATTAGAATTTGAAATTTCTTCAACACTACTTGAGTTATCTGGAACCCAAGTTCCAAAGTTTGCAGCAATATTAAATGCATTACCATTTGTATACCATTGTTCACCAGGCACAAATATTGCAGATTCCCATGGATATCTTAATGTTGATTCGTCATCACGAATACGTATATCATTATTTCCAGCGTTATTATACATTTCAACACATACATAATAAGAGCCTGGGGCTAGGTTTCTGTCCTGAGGATTGCCTAAATATGTAGTTGGAATAGGTATAATTGCTTCAAAATTTGCTGTATCATCTTCAGTAATAAAATAAAAGTCAGAAAATATAATTGGATTTTCAACACCAGCAGAATAAAAGCCTAAAGTATCAAATATTGAAATTTGAATCATTCCTCCAGGCACAGTATTGTAATAATCTGTTTGTGATCTATTGAGACCAATTCTAACTGATGTTATTTCATCAGCCTCTAATAATGAAATTAAGTTTGCCATTTTAAATCCATCATCTCCTCCAGTAAAGTGACCTGTTCCAATAACATCGGTTTGGTTTGAATTTGGATAATATGGATTAAATACTGTATCAGTAACAATAAAGCCCTTTTCTAAAATATTGTCAAAAGGTGTAGCATCTACAGAATCACCTGTAACTTCATATTCTATAATATGCTCTCCAACGGCACTAGGAAGAAATTTATTATAATGATATAAACTCATACTATCTCCTGGGTTTAATAATCCATAAGATTCTGTATTTGAGTATAAAGAAATGCCTGAAGCATTACTTATATTAATTGATGTTTCTAAATTTTGTGACATAGCACCCCAATTCATTGCATAGAATCCGAAGTTTATGCTGTCAATTTGATTAAGAGGTACTTGTCCACAATAATCTCTAATTTCAATTCCTAATGTAGCATTAACTACGTCGTTATTGTCAAAGTAACAATCATTTGAGTAAATTAAAAGATCATATGGTGGAATTTCTGAAATTTCAATATCATCAATTTGCCAATGATAGTATCCTGTCCCATTAGCATTACCAGCAGTAGCTCCTTCAAAAATAAATTGAATCATTGCCGTAGAAGAGCCTCCAATGAAATCGCTAATCAATATTTTTTCAACATTATCTTCATCTGTTGCTGCATTAACATCAAGCATATGAAGTTCAACAGTGTCTGGCCAGGTTGTTCCAGCATCAGTACTGAAACTAACAAATGCTTGTCCAAAAAAGCTTCTTTGAAAACTATTTAATTGCAGTTGTAAATTTGGATAATTCGAACAATCAATAGTGTCAGTTGTTAAAGTTCCAACATGTGGAGTCGGTGCAGGACCGAGACCAAATGCACCTTGTGTTCCTGCATTATCTAAATAATCCGAATCAAAAATTATAAAACCATTTGTTGCAGTTGGAGAAATAATTAATGCATTACCACCATAAGCTCCTCTTGTTCCTGTTGTTACGTCAGGTTGAGTATTTGGCCCTCTGTATTCCCATCCATAAATAGGTGGATTTTGTGTCATATCAGGAAAAGGAATTTGAACAGAAGAACTGTTAGTATAATATCCTCCAAAGGTCCAATTATTAGGAATTCCATTAGAGAAGTCTTCAGACCAGATTATGTTTCTTTGGATAGTTGTTGTTTGATTAGCAAATGGATTAAGTGGTTTTATTTTTTCCAACTCATTTACTTTGATTGAATAATTGTTGTGTAATAGATGAGAATTAGAATATTGAGCATTCGCACTAATAAGTAACGCAGTAATTCCCAATAACAGTAGTAAAGATCTTTTCATATTTTTTTTTTTGAGACTATTCAAAATTATAAAAAAAAAAAGAGCTCAACAAATGAGCTCTTTTAAATTTTAAAGTCAAAATTCTATTTTGTTAAAACAACTTTTCCGAAAGAAGAATTGTTATTTACTACTATCTCGTAAGTATAGATTCCTTCAGTAAGTTTAGATAAATCAAAGAATGATTTGTGAGCACCTAATGAAAGTGATCCTTCGTTTTTCTCGATTACTATTTTACCAGTAATATCTCTTACAATGATGTTAGTATTTCCTTTTTCCATTAAATTGTAAGTTAATTCTACTAAACCAGTTGTAGGGTTAGGATAAGCATTGTGTCCGCTAACTACTAATTCTTCAACGTTGGTTGAACTTGGTGTCCATGTGCCAAAGTTAGCAGAAATCCAGAATGCATCTCCGTTTGTATACCATTGTTCTCCGGTAATATAAACCATACTTGACCAAGCTCCTCTAGGAAATGTTTTATCATCAAATACAACAATATCATTAGCCCCAGCATTATTGTAGCATTCTATAGCAATAAAATACGCTCCTGGAGATAAATTTCTATCTTGTGGAGTACCTAGGTATGAAGTTGGTATTGGAATATTCGCAAAACCAGATGTTGTATCCGCTCCACTAATGAAGTAAAAATCAGAATAAAGAATAGGTGTTTCAATTCCAGCTGAGAAAAAGCCAGTAGTATCAAAAACAGTCACTTGAACCATACCACCTGCAACAGTTGCACCATTTGTTCTTAGGCCAAGTGTTACAGATGTTAATTCATCAGCTACTTCAATTTCATACATATTAGCCATTTTAAAGCCATCATCGCCACCATTTGTAAAGTAACCAGTTCCCATTGATCCAAGCTTATCACCTGTGCCAAATGCATTAAATAATGTATCAGTTACAAATACAGTAACGGTTGTTTCATTATTTATTGGTGTAGCATCAGTGCTGTCTGAATTTACTTCGAATAGGAAGTCATGTTGTCCAGCTGTAGTTGGCATGTATTGATTTGCATGATAAACAACAAAAGTGCTATCAGGGCTAATTAGACCATGGCTTTCTGAATCTGTCCATGCACCAGTTGTAACGGTTGTGGTTACATTAGGTTGTCCAGCTACTCCAAAATTATTCACTTGAAAACCAAACTCAGCATCTGTGACTTGATTTGATGGAACATGTCCATAAAAATCTCTCCATTGATTGGTTCCACCACCAGCATTTGATGACATATTTAGAGCTACTGCCTGTAGATTCAAATCGTTGTTTGGTTGTTCCATAAGTGTAACATCATCAATTTGCCATCCGTAGTCCCAAATTCCTTGCCAAACGAATTTAAACATTGCAGAATCAGAACCACCAATATCATTAGAAAGATTTACTTGTTTTAAATCAGGATTATCAGTTCCAGACTGATCAATTGTTGCAACCCAATTACCATTTGCATCAATAGTTGAGTTAATATAGTGTTTGCCGGTCCATGTTGCTCCGCCATCATTAGAGGTCATAACGATGCATGTATCTGCTTGCCATCTTCTGAATTGTTGTTCAAACTGTAGAACAACATTTGGATACATTGAGCAATCAATAATAGGAGAGATTAATTCAGTGTATTCTTGCGCACCCCCTTGTGAACCAAAAGCATCGGAATCTGCTTTCATCCATCCGTTTCCAGCTGTTGTAGATTGTAGTGCCGGAGAAGGATATGCTCCTACCATTCCTACGGTTGTGTGTTCCCAACTTACAGGGCTTCCTGGATCTGTAAAGATTGTAAACTGACCAGCACCACCATCAAAATCTTCAGAGAAGATAGTAGTCGCAGCCGAACGTAAGGAAGGTGTGATTGGTTTCACAATTTCATTAGACGCTTCTTTCAATATTGGAGCGTTCGATGGAAGATATCCGTTCGTTTTTAATTGTTGCGCAGTAACAGTTAATCCCATCGCTACTACACAAACCGATAGTAAAATTTTCTTCATTGTTTTGAATAGTTAATTAGAATTTCTAGAATTTCGGTTTGCAATTTAGTAAAATAAAGACATTTTTTACTCATAAAGATTAATTTCTTACAGCTTTAAAATAGAGCTGTATGTCTGTTTAAGTCTGTTACTGATTTCTTCTTCTGAGAAGTCGTTAATAGATTTTTGTAATTTAATTGGATCAAACCGTTGATAATCGTTAATCATTTTAAGGATAGCAGATTTCAATTTCTTTTTGTTGTCAATGGGTATTGAGAAGCCAGAATTTGAAGGAATAAGTTCTGTCGGGCCGCCACATTGGGTATAAATAAGAGGTTTTCCGGCAGCTAAAGCCTCTAAAGCAACAACAGAAAAAGTTTCAATCCGGCTGTTGATAATAATTGCATGATGCTGAGCGATTTCAGTTAATACATCTTCATTTTTCATACGGCCTAAAAACTGAATATTATTACTCTTTGTCATCGATTGAAGTAATGACTTATCAGGTCCGTCGCCTATTATGTTTAGCGTGCAGTTATTAATTTTTAGTTCTTGAAAACTGTGAATTACAGAAGATATATTTTTGATTTCATCTCTTAGATCCGCAACTATCAAGAATCGAAAAACTTCTCCTTTTAAAGCCTTAGCTTGTTGTTTTTTAACAATATTTCCAATGATTTCAAAAGATCCCTTGATACCTTTTCTTTGCATAAGATTTTTTAAAAAATTAGAAACAGGAAGTATCTTTTTTGCTCTCCTAAATACTAGTTTCATGAGGGCTATTTGCATAAAGCCAATATGATGTTGGTACCCCGACCAATGCTCTGAAATAAAAAGTGGTTTGTTGTAGATAATTGATATAAAATAAGCAAAAAGTGTTTTATTACTCCAAACATGAGCATGGATAATATCCACCTCTTTTATTTTTCTGAATTGCTGAAAGTAGTGCAAAAATAATCTCGCTTTGTTGAGTAAGGAAAATCGCGATTTTTTAAATGTTGTAATCAACTCTTTAAGACCACCATCTTGCTTGTAATTTGTGTATGATTCATTTGCGGTGTATGCGAAGAGTACGGTTATCTTATAGTGCCTTGCTGCTGCCTGAGCATGTTTTTGTATAAATACACCACTTTGAATGTCAATTGGTGATGGATACCAAGTCGGGATGTACAAAATATGCGATTTACGAATTGTCACAATTAGTTCAATGATTTCTTTTTCAATCTTAAAGAATTACCAATAACTACAATGTCTGAAAATGCCATAAAAAATGCACCCCACATAGGGTTAAGCAGGCCCATGGCAGCTATAGGAATGGCTACAATATTGTAGGAAAATGCCCAAAATAAGTTTTGTTTGATAGTTAAAAGCGTGTGTTTACTGATTTTAAGTGCTTCAAATATCTTACTTAAATCGTTTCCATTTAAAAGTACTATTTGTGCTGATTGTATAGCTATTTGTGTTCCATTACTTAATGATATTCCTATATCAGCTTGTGCTAATGCAGGCGCGTCATTTATTCCATCTCCTACCATAGCGGTATTTCCTTGTTTTTTACAATCAATAATTCTTTGTAGTTTTTGATGTGGAAGTTGTTCAAAATAAACTGTTTTAATATCTAGTTCATTAGCCAATGCAATACATTTTTCTTTTTTATCGCCACTAAGCATAATAGGGTTTAAGTTAGCTAATTTTAAAGATTGTAAACATTCTTGTGTAGTTGGTTTTACTTCATCCTCTATATCTATTGTTGCGAAAAGCTGGTTGTTTTTAAGCAAGTATAAACTATGAGAGCTATCTTTTGTTAATTCTTGTGCAATATTGTAGGATCCTAAATAGTAGTAATTATTGTTCCATTTCCCTTCTATTCCTTTCCCTTTGTGTTCTTGAATATCATTTAGATGAATTTTGTTGGTTTTCCCTTCTAATTCTTTAACGATAGATTTGGCAATAGGGTGGGAGGAGTGCTGTTCCAAACTGTACAATAATTCTTTTATTTCTTTTAAGTTTTCTGTTTCACAATTTATTTTTTCAATTTTGAAATTGCCTGAAGTAAGCGTTCCTGTTTTATCAAAGAAGATGTGTTTAACTTGAGCAAAGGTTTCTAAAGTACTGCCCCCTTTTATTAAAATACCAGATTTAGCAGCCCTTCCTAATCCCACCATTACAGCTGTAGGTGTAGCCAAACCCATGGCGCAAGGACAAGAAATAACAAGTACTGCTACAGCACGCATTACAGCATCAGCTGTACTAATGTTAAACGCATAATGCGAAACAAAAAAGGTGAATAAAGAAATAGCTAAAACTATAGGGACAAATAATGCGCTTACTTTATCGCCCAATTGTTGAATGTTTGGCTTGTTGTTTTGCGCCTTTTTAACCATCTCAATAATTTGAGAAAGTACTGTTTCTTTTCCTACTAATGTTGCTTTTACTTTGAGGTTTCCATCCGCTAGAATAGTGCCGCCTATAACCCTATCCTTTTGTGCTCTATGCACTGGTTCGTTTTCTCCTGTCAGCATAGATTCATCTAAAATCCCTACACCCTCTGTAATTATTCCATCAGTTGGGATTTTATCGCCACTATTAACAATTAGAATATCTTCTTTTTGTATCTGTTTAAAAGGTATCTGCTCCGTTTCTCCTTTTATTGTTTCTCTTGTTGCCATCAACTCTTGCATAGCTGTTAACTCTTGTATAGCACTTGTTGTTTGTTTAACGGATCGGTGTTCAAGTAAATTACCTAAGAACACTAAGGTGATGATTGTAGCAGTGGTTTCGAAAAATAAAAATTTATGTAATTCTAAAGTACCCCAATACATGAGCGTACCAGTTAAGCTATACACAAACGCAGCTGTAGTTCCCATAATAATGAGCACATCCATGTTTGGCATACCAACTTTTAATGAGTTAATCGCACTTTTTCCAAAATACATTATCCCTATGATGTAAACAGGCAGGCAAAGGAAAATTTGTAATAAAGGGTTTTGTAAAAAGTGGTCATGCGCTAAAAACATGTGTGCAAACAAGGGTATGGTAAAAAGTAAACAAATACCGAATAGTTTTTCTACAAGATCATCATTTTTCTGAACAGCCTCACTACTAGCTTTAAACCCTATCGATTCTATCTCTTTAATCAAGGAATTAACATCCCAATTTCCCGAATGATAAATTGATGCTTCTGCATTAGCAAAACTCACATTGCTTCTATGCAGTCCTTTACTATTTAGGTGTTTTTGAATACCAGCAGCGCAGTTGGCACAAGTCATTCCTTTTATATGCAGTACTGTATTTGTTAGTTTTTTGCTCATATGATCTACAAATTTAGGAGTTTTAAACTATAAATTTATTGTGCAGATGCTAGTAAAAGTTATATATTTGCGCGCTCAAATGGTGGTTGTAGCTCAGTTGGTTAGAGCGCCGGATTGTGGTTCCGGAGGCCGTGGGTTCGAATCCCATCTTCCACCCTTTTTTATAAAAAATGCCCTTCTATTTGGAAGGGCATTTGTTGTTTATCTCTTTATCATATTTTGTAAAACTCTTGGAAACTGAGCGGGTTTTTGCAAACCAGGATAGCTTCTTAGTTTTTGGTAGTTTTCATTTAAAAACACTGTTGATGGCCAATAGATATTATCGTTGTACGGATCTACTAGCGCTTTGTGTAATTCATGATTACTTCTTACATCAATATTTTGTTCCTGGTTACTGTATGTAATTCCATTTAATACTACAGCTTCTTTACTTCTGCCATCAAACATTACAGGATAAAAATTATCATTTATCATTCTGATGATGTTCGATTGTATCAATGTTGTTTGCTTCATTTCTTGGCAATATGGGCAGCCTGGTCTGTAAAAGAATATCATAATCTTTTTAGCATCTTTTGCCATCAATTTATCAAGGTCTTTAATATCAACCCAATTTATATCAGCGAAAGCATTATTAGCTTTTATGATTTCTTTTAAATCTGTGGACGACTTTAATTGTTTTTCATTGTCGCAGGATGTAACAACAAAAGGCAAAAGAATTAAAAAAAAACCGATGAATGTTCTCATTATTTTTTAAGTATTGAGTTTGCATTATTTATCCAGGGAGTTGGTCCTCCTGCAACATAGCCTGTTTGTCCTATCGGAAGAAATTCTAATTGATTATCAGTATTCACTTTTACATTGAAAATATGAATAGTAGGATATCCTCTTACCTGAAAAATTTGTTGCAATTCTCTGTTTTGTTTTTTAATTTTTTCATCTTGTTGTTTTTTCCTTGGGTAATCTAGCTCTAAGAGAACTACATTTTGATCGGCCCAATCCTTAAACTGAGGTGTAATAAATACTTCTTTTTTTAGTTTTTTACACCAACCACACCAATCACTTCCAGTAAAATCAGCTAAAATGGGTTTGCCAGTTTGCATAGAAACTTGCGCCGCTTTTTCAAAATCGATATACCACTTGGCTTTTTCTTGGCCAAAAGCAATTGTCGAAGTAAATAATAATAAGATAACTAATAATTTCTTCATTGTTTTAATTTTAGTGAACGCCATGCATCCATTTTTTTAATATTGGTGTAATGATAAACGCTAAAAGTGCCATTCCTATTGCTACTACACCAACTTGTGTAAATACAGAAGTGTAGTTTAGTAATGATTGAACACCTTCAATAGTTGAGTCAGTTGTTGCTCCAGCAAAACCTGTAATATTTTCAATCATTGTAGTCATAAAACCAGGTTCAGGAATCTCATCTGAACCTGTAATTGTTGCATTCGCAATAAATTTTGAAATATAATGAGCAAATGATGAGGATAAGAAATAAACACCCATCATAAATGCCGTCATTTTCTTAGGAGATAATTCAGTCACTTTACTAAGTCCTATTGGAGATATAAATAATTCTCCAGTTGTCATTAAAAAGTAACCTACCATTAAAAATATAAAAGGTGTTTTACCTGCAGCATCCATAAACTGCGCGCTCATAGCGAAAACTAAAAAACCTAGACCTAATTGTAATATTCCTAATGCAAACTTGATTGGTGTTATTGGGTTTTTCTGTGCTTTAGCAAGCCCTACCCACATTAATGAAAATGGAATAGCTAAAAACATAATATATCCAGGATTAATAGCATTTGTTTGAGAAGCATTTAATAAAACTAAATTAACATTTCTTTCAGCGAATAATGTTATTGCTGTACCCGCAAGTTCAAAGAATGACCAAAAAACAGTAATAAATAATGTTAGAACTAAAACAGTAACTAATCTTAGATTTTCTATTTTACTCAAACTAATCATATTCTTCCCTATGATCGCTAAAATAATTACTAACAGGGCGATTAGTATAGATGAGTGAAGATGTAATTCACCTATAACTTCAAATGCATTATATCTTACCAAAAAAGCAGAAATAGGAACTAATAATATTGCTACTAGGTAAAAGAAATAGTCAGTCCTTAATCCATACATCTTTTTATCTTTATACTCATCTGGTTGATTTCCATTATTATTAAATACTCCATCTTCAATTCCTCTCCAGAAAAATATCAATCCGATTAACATTCCAATACCCGCAGCTCCAAAACCATAATGCCACCCCCAGTTTTCACTCATTCCTAAATATCCACAAGCTAAAGGAGCTAAAAAGGCTCCAATGTTGATACCCATATAAAAAATTGTAAATCCTGAATCTCTTCTAGAGTCACCTTCGTTGTACAATCTTCCTACCATGGTAGAAATATTTGGTTTAAAGAATCCATTGCCAACTATTAACAACGCTAAAGCAGAGTAGAAAAAGAATCCATTTATATCATTTATAGGAAAGCCGAACAAACCATTAGTAAAATCTTCAGCATCAAAATAAAAGGCCATAAAGAAATGTCCTAGAGCCATTAGTATTCCACCTAACATTATTGATTTTTTAAAACCTATATATTTATCAGCAATCATTCCCCCTATAACAGGAGTTGCATAAACTAATGATCCGTAAGCTGCAAAAATTCCAATTGACATTTCCTCTCGAGCAACCTCATCTGTTATGTACAAAAAGAACTCATTTACCATGTAAAGAGTAAGTAATGCACGCATTCCATAGTAAGAAAAACGTTCCCATAACTCGGCAAAGAATAAATAAAATAACCCTTTTGGGTGTCCGAATATTTGTTGTTCTTGTTTCATATTAGTTGGTTGTTTTAAATTCAAGAAAGGCCGAAGATAATAATTTATTGGATTATAAATTCTCTAAAATATAATCTGTCATCATTTGGTAAAGGTGCAAGCGCGTATTGCCTCCATAAATTCCGTGGTTCTTGTCAGGATAAATAAATAGGTCAAATTGTTTATTAGATTGTACTAAGGCGCTCACCATTTCGTAAGTGTTTTGTACATGTACATTGTCATCGGCAGAGCCATGTATTAGCAAGTATTTCCCTTTTAATTTATCTACATGTTTGATAGGGGAGTTGTCATCATAACCCTCTGCGTTTTCCTGAGGGGTTCGCATATAGCGCTCCGTATATATGTTGTCGTAATAACGCCAGTTGGTAACTGGAGCCACAGCAATAGCCATCTTAAATACATCAGCACCTTTAGTAATGGCTAAAGAAGATAAATATCCTCCATAGCTCCATCCTTGAATTCCAATTCTGTTTGCATCTACATAAGTCAAGGATCCCAAATATTTGTTTGCTTCTATCTGATCGATAGTTTCGTAATTGCCAAGTTGTTTGTAGGTCATTTTTTTGAATTCTGCGCCACGTCCGCCTGTACCTCTGTTATCGATACAAGCAACTATATAGCCTTGTTGCGTAAGGTGCTGATACCAAAAGTAGTTATTCCAGCCCCAGCTATTGAGTACTTGTTGTGAGCCAGGCCCCCCATACAAGAACATAAATACAGGGTATTGCTTAGTGCTATCAAAATCAGCCGGCTTTATCATCCAACCGTTTAATGATATATTCTCAATAGTAGTAAAAGAGAAAAATTCTTTATCACCAAAAGCATATTCACTCATTTTTTTGGATAATTCTTTGTTATCCTTTAGCACACGGATTTGCTTTCCGTTGGCATTGTGTAAGCTAAAGTACGGAGGAGTATTGGCTGTAGAGTAATTGTTAATGAAATACTTCATCCCTTTGCTAAAGGTAGCCGAGTTAGTACCAATCTTATTCGTTAGTTTTTGCTTATCTGTGCCGTCTATATTAATGCTAAAAACACTGCGGTTAATAGCACCATCTTCGGTAGAGGTGTAATAAACTTTGCCACTCTCGTTATGTATACCATGGTAGCTTGTTACTTCCCAGTTTCCGCTGGTAATTTGTTGCATGCTACCATCCTCTATACTTACTTTGTATAGATGGTTGTATCCACTCTTTTCTGAGGTCCAGATAAAGTGTTTACCATCGTTTAAAAAGGTGGTATTATCGTGTACATCTAAATAATACTTATCGGTTTCGGTAAATAGCACACGGCTTTTAGCAGTATTAGCATCTACTAGCAAAAAGTCAAGGTGGTTTTGGTGTCTATTCATTCGAAAAACATACAGACTATTGACATCTTTGGTCCAACCCATTCTTGGTAGGTATTCATAATCTAACAACACATCTATTTTTTTGGTGCTTTGTTGGTTGACATCATAGACATGAAGACTGATTTCGGAGTTATTCTCTCCAGCTTTAGGATACTTAAATTCGTATTTAGAAGGATAAAGCCCTCCGCGAAACATATCCATCGAGAACTTTTTCACTTCATTCTCATTAAAGCGATAAAATGCTATTTTACTTCCATCTGGCGACCAAAAGAAAGCCCTTACCAAACCAAATTCCTCTTCGTATACCCAATCACTAGCACCATTAATTACTTGATTGTTTACCCCGTCAGTAGTAATTTGTGTCTCCTGCATGCTAGCTATGTCTTTTAGGAATAGGTTGTTGTCCTTCACAAAAGCTACCTGGCTTCCGTCAGGAGAGAAAGTAGCGTACATCACCTTATCATCTGATAGCTTTGTTAGCTTACGGCTTGAAATGTCATACACATAAAATATAGACCGACTACTGTATCGGTAAATTCTTTCTGTATCGGTGGCAAAAAGTACTTTTTGTTCATTCTCTGAAAAAGTATAATTTCCAATAGCGATACCTAGCTTTTCAGAATCGGCAATAGTTTTGAAGCGCTTTCCTGTACGGTAGCTGTACTTATTTAGCTTACTGCCATTATCGCCTCTATCTACTTGGGTATAGTAGGCGCCATTATTCATTGATTCTAAATTCCAAATATATTCTGGGTAAAAGCTATAATTCTTCCAGATATCTTCTAAGTTAACTGCTTTGTTTTGAGCCCAGCAACTAAAACCGATACTCAATACTATTATGATAAAATAAATCTTTTTCATCTTCTTTTCATTCCGATTGTAGATGGGCGAATTTAACTTAATTTTGCTCAAAAGCAAATTGATGAAATTCAAGACAATAGACAATTCAGATGTAGCGCATTTCGTAAGCATTATTGGAATTGAATATGTGCTCACTGATTCTGAGAGTATACATGCTTACTCGCATGATGAAACAGAGGATTTAAAGTATTTTCCAGAAGTGGTACTAAAGCCCAATACTACTGAGCAGGTGGCTGCTATTATGTTGTACTGCAACCAACATATAATAAGTGTTACACCTTGTGGCGCACGTACTGGATTAAGTGGAGGATCCCTGCCAGTTTGTGGGGGTGTGGTTTTAAGTACCGAGCGCTTTAACAGCATTATAGAAATTGACGAGCGCAACCTACAAGCTACTGTCGAGCCAGGTGTAATTAACCAAATATTTCAGGAAGCAGTGCAGGGTAAAGGGCTGTACTATCCACCAGACCCTGCAAGTAAAGGAAGTTGTTTTCTGGGTGGCAATTTAGCCGAAAACTCGGGCGGACCCAAAGCGCTGAAGTATGGCGTAACAAAAGATTATGTACTTAATCTAGAGGTAGTATTACCTAGCGGAGATATTATTTGGACTGGTGCTAATGTGCTGAAGAACTCGACAGGTTACAATCTTACTCAATTATTGGTGGGAAGCGAAGGAACATTGGGCATCATTACCAAAATAGTCTTTCGACTTATTCCATATCCGACGAAAGACGTTAGTATGCTGGTTCCTTTCCGATCATCAGAAAAAGCTTGTGAGGCAGTATCTGCAGTTTTTAGGGCAGGTATTACCCCATCTGCTTTAGAGTTTATGGAGCGTGATGCAATAGATTGGACCATGAAGTTTACTGATATTTCGGTTCCTGTAGAAGATGATATACAAGCCCACTTATTAGTAGAGGTTGACGGCAATGATATGGATGTGCTTTTTAAAGATTGCGAGCGCATTGCAGCAGTTATGCAGGAGTATGGCTGTGGTGAAATCTTGTTTGCAGACTCGGCCAGTCAAAAAGACCAACTATGGCGTTTGCGCAGAGCTGTAGGAGAGGCCGTAAAAAGTAATAGCATCTATAAAGAGGAAGATACAGTTGTGCCCCGAGCAGAGCTTCCGAAACTTTTAAATGGTGTAAAACAAATTGGCGAAAAGTACGGCTTTAACTCTGTATGTTATGGGCATGCCGGTGACGGTAATCTGCACATCAATATAGTTAAGGGAGCTATGAGCGATGATGCATGGAACAACAAACTAACCAAAGGTATTCGAGAATTGTTTGAACTTACTGTTGGATTAGGTGGAACCATAAGCGGAGAGCATGGTATTGGCTTGGTACAAAAGGAATATATGGATATCGCTTTTTGTAAAACCAATTTAGAGCTTCAAAAAGGCATTAAAAAGCTTTTTGATCCCAACGGAATACTGAATCCTAAAAAAGTATTTGTATAAAAAAGCCCTCGATATCGAGGGCTTTTCTTATTTATTGAATCACGATTTTTTTGTGAATACTACCAAGTATAGTGTTGATTTGAATTAAATACACACCCTTACTAATATTGTCTAGCTCAAATTTTTCTAAAAGAATATTATCTTGATATTGAACATCTTTAATTGTTATTGATTTACCTTGTAGGTTGTAAATAGCAATACTCAGAATATCATTATTAACTGATTCGTGAGAGACAGTAAATGTTCCGTTGTTAGGGTTAGGGAATAGTGTGATTGGTTTATCGAACAAATCATCAATAAAACTAGAGCAAGAATCAATCACAACACTAATTGTGTCGGTGCTTGCGCATCCATTAAGATCAATTATTTCAGTCCAATACTCATAAGTTCCTGCACTTGGTTCTGACAACGTGATACTTTCTGTGTTATCTCCACTAGACCAAAGATAAGCACTCATGCTTGAATTAGCTGTTAAGCTAAAAGGGTCATTTTCACAAATAGGTTCGTTCGATGACAATGAAATATTGGCAAGAGTAGGGGTGTTGAATATTACAGAAATACTACCGTTTAGCGTGCAGTTATTATTGTCAGTAGCAATAACATCATAAGTTCCATCTTGTTGTATGAAAATAGTCCTAATACTATCTCCGGTGCTCCAGTCATAGCTTGCATATCCATTATCAGCTTGAATGCATGCACTGTCTCCTAAACAAGCAGGCGTAGTAAGCAATATTCCTATAGTTTCGTTGGCAAAATTTACATATGTTGCAGCCTGGCTTGAACAACCATTACTATCGATAGCTGTAACAGAAAAATTATTATCGCTGTAAACCCAAATATTATCATCAGTTGATCCATTACTCCAATTGTATTGAACAAAATTAGTGCTAGCAAGTAATTGAATTGAATCACCATAACAAAGATTTATTACTGTATCAGGATTTATAGTAACCTGATTATTAGGATAAACATGTGCAGTGACAGGAATTCTATTTAGATTACATGATTGTAATTCTTCAATTTCCCAATTGTAAAAATAGTAGAAATAGTCAAGAGGAGAACTTGTTGTATTTCCAGTGATTTGCACACTATTTCCAATATCTATGGGGAATACTCCATTAGGAACATTATCATTGCGGTAAAGTCCATCATTGGTTCCATTTATTCCAATTTGGTAATTATTTCCAGCAGGGATATTGAAGTTCAAGTTTACTGTATTTAGACCAGCAATAAAACTAACTGTTTGTGAGTGAATCTGATTTCCAGAATCATCTAGTATCTCAATAATTGATGTGAAAGGAGAGTCAGCATACATTTCTACTGAGATTAGATTTATTTCATTGGAACAATCAAATGTCATATCCCATGCATCATTTGTATGATAACCTCCCGAACCTAGTGTATTATTATCTGCAGGTCCTCCAAAAATTGATCCACCAAAACCATAATTAATTACTTTTTCCACATAATAAGTTGTTGAATTATAAAGTGGACTTGTTACAAATGAGTCACCAATATGAATAGGAATTCCTCCAGTGAGATTATTATACCAAAATAAAGAGTTTGAAGGACCTCCATTTGCAGTTAGTATTGCTTGAGATCCACTACAAACAGTATCATTTAACGTGTTTGGTGGGGTTGCAATAGTAATATCTATATAATTAGTTATTTGTAATGTGTCAGCACCAAAATTATTTGATGTAATTAGCGTAATATTATATAATCCATCTTGAGTGTAAGTATGAAATGGATGTTGGTCGATAGAAGTGGTTCCATCTCCAAAGTCCCATTGCCAAGAATTCGGATTATATATTGTTTGGTCAATAAATTGCACGTCTCCATTACAACTTCCAATCGGAGCAATTGTAAAGTTTGTTTCTGGTGCTTGATTTGGGTAAATACAATTCCAGTATGCCTCAAAACCTAAATCTGTAACACCACCATCAGAATGTAAATAGATAGTAATTGCTCCACCTGAGGAAATAATAGTGCCTGGCGAACCTGTCAATGTGTTACAGTACTGACCAAGTGAGGTAGAATTAGTGTCGGGTCCATCAAAAATTTCTACATAGTCAAAATTACAGTTATTACTAGATGATGGAGCTTCTATGCCAAATTCAGAAAAAGTAAGAGTAATTTGATTTGCACCATTTGGAGCAATTGTAACAATACTATTAACATTATTTGAATAATCACCACTGTTTCCACCACTGTCATATAAAGTACCTGAGCATGCATCAATAACATCTCCAACACCATCTACAGGCATTAGGTACACACATGGATTACTTGGGAATATACTTATAACATTATTTTGAATTATTGTATCAATTCCTAAAGGACCCGTAGAAATTAATGAAATTGTATAATTTCCAAAAGAAGTATAAGTATGAGTTGGATTAAAATCTGTACTAGTATTTCCATCTCCAAAATCCCAATAAAAACTCGAAGAATTTAATGAGCTATTCGTTATTGTCACTTCAGCAGGAATATTGCAAAAGCTTGTGTCATTTGTTGTGAAATCAGCGATTGGTGGTGATGTAATTGGTAAACTAGTTTTCCAAACCCCTCTTCCATAAGTTGTAGCTATTAGTTCATTAGTTTGATATTGTATTTCTAATTCATTAACAATAACATTCGGTAAGCCATTGTTAAATGGTTCCCAAAGAGTTAAACTTGTATCCCTATAATATACACCTAAATCGGTGGCAACATATAATTCCTCAGCCGCAGGATTATTATTATTTAAGATAACACAATTAGCAGGTAGATTTGGTAAACCAGCAGAAATATTTGTCCAGTTTGCACCATAATCAGAAGTTTGATAAACTTTGTTTCCATTACCAAATCCAGAATATGATATCCATACTTTGCCAGCATCGTTTGGATCAATCGAAATGTAAGAAATTGATCTATTTGGGAGATTGTTATTGATGTTTAGCCAATTTTGTCCATTATCTTGAGTAACATATATCTCATTATACTCAGAAAAATAAATTACATTTCCATCAGATTTTGCAACAGCGATCGCATCAATTGTGCCTCCGGCTTGTCCGTTGGTTAGAGTATTCCAGCTATTTCCTCCATCATTACTTTCCCAAACCTCTTGATAACCTGCAACAATTCTGTTTGGGTTAGAAGGATCTAAAGTAAATGGTGTTACCCATGCACCATCGTTTGCTGGTGCTATATCGTTCCAACTATCTCCACCGTTATTTGATTTACTAAGAGCACCATAATAAACAGTGCTATACATAATATTTGGATTTGTAGGATCAATTGCACATTCCATTCCGTCTCCTCCTCGAACAGCTGACCAAAAATTTGATCCATTCATTAACAATGTTCCATTGTCTTGCGCACCAGAAATTATTAAATCTGAATTTGTTTGAGATACACCAGATCTATAAAATTGACTTATTTGAAGACCGTCACTGATGTCTGTCCAAGATTGACCATCATTATTTGAAAAATAAAGTCCTCCATCGTTTGCTGAATATAAAATTCCGTTGTCTTCATTATATCGCAAATAATGTTCATCTGCATGTTTGTACTCAACACCGCCACCACCATACCAGTGAGAGGAAATATTCCAATTAACACCACCATCATTTGACTGCCATGTATTGACACCTCCAACAAATATTAAATTTTCATCTGTGGGAGAAACCGTAAGTGATAAATCATACCAGCCTTGACCTCCAGAATCAGTTCCATCGGAAGACCATCCAAGAAGATTTGGCGCATTTGAACTGTCCGACTGAGCTATCCATGTATCACCTTGGTCAATTGATTTATAAAGACCATAAAATCCATCATCTGATCCACAGAATAATGCATAAACAATATCTGGATTAGCAGGAGTTACTGCTATTTGACATCTATCTACGCCTGAGGATGGAAGTCCATTTGTGATTTGTGTCCAATTTTGACCATTATCAGTAGATTTAAAGAATCCGGCAGGACCACCAATTTGTGAACCACCGTAAACTATATTTGAATTAGTTGGATTAAATTCCATACTTATTAAATTCTTCTGAAGTTGTAAATTAAAATTATCTCCTCCATCAATAGAACGATAAACCTCTCCTGTTCCGCTAGCTCTTCTTGTACTAACAATTATTTGATCTGTGTTAGTAGGATTAATTAAAATTCTATTTCCTCTGTAACTTTGTACGAATGAAAATGATAAACCTGTTGAATCCCAATTTAATCCACCATCTAGTGATTTCATAACTCCATATGAATAGGTGTCGCCGGCATCTCTATCACCTGTCGCAATAAACATTATATTGGAGTTTGAGGGGTCAATAGCAATGTCTGAAACACCTAAATTGGGAAGAAGATCTGTATTACTTGTCCAACTTAATCCAGCATCTGTTGATTTCCATAGACCACCGGCTGGCGCGCCAACCCATAATGTTGAAGGATTATTTGGGTCAAACTCAATAACATTTAATCTACCTATACCTCTTTTTCTTCCACTTGATTGCAATGGTACTTGTGTAGGTCCAACAGCCATCCAGTTAGCTTGAATAGTACTAGATGATCTAAGTTGGTTTTTTGTTTTCAGGTACTCTCTGTAAAGAGATTTGTAGGGAAAACTACCATCTTGATTAACACGAGGTGCCATAAAAGCTTCCCAACGCTTAAATTGTTTCCAGCCTTTTCCTTTTTCAATTGTTTTTTCATCCCAAAATGATTCAAAGTTTTCTTGTGTCACAAAAAAATTATTTTCCGGACTAAACATACCATTTACCCATTCAGATTGAGCAAAAATTGAGTTAACAAGAAAACTCAAACAAAAAACAAACAAAACTTTCTTCATGTATCTTTATTTAGAATAACAAATATCGTTATTATTTTAATGAAATAGTTTACAAAAAAGAAAACCCTTACGCATTCATGTGTAAGGGTTTAATTGTTATTTTCTCAAATATTTAATCTCTATTACCTAAATACAGCATTACATAATAGGCAAGCTGTGTAAGTGATGCTAAAGCTGCAACCATATAAGTTCCTGCAGCCCACTTTAGTGCATCTTGAGCCATAGTGTGATTTTCTTCACTTGTTATATTACTTTGTTTAAGCCAAATAAGTGCTCTGTTACTCGCGTCAAACTCAACCGGTAGTGTAACCAAAGTAAATAGTGTAATAGCTCCTTGAAAAATAATAACTGCTAAAATAGCAGTGTCAAAGCCAAACCATCCTAATACTCCTGCTCCTAAAAACATCATGATAAAAATGAAGTTGAGCATTTTGCTACTGAAAGCTACAGCAGGAACCATTGCTGAACGCATCTGTAACCAAGAGTATGCTGTCGCATGTTGTACAGCATGGCCACATTCATGTGCTGCAACAGCTGCAGCCGCTACACTATTATTGTTGTATACATCAGGGCTAAGGTTAACAGTTTTATCTTGTGGATTGTAGTGGTCTGTTAATCGGCCAGCAACCGATACTACTTTTACATTTGATATTCCATGGTCTAATAACATTTTTTCTGCTACTTCTTTTCCTGTCATTCCATTGTTTAATGGTATCAAAGAGTATTTTTTGAATTTATTTTTCAGGCGGTTACTTACAATACCTCCAACAATCATAAAAAAGATGATAATTAACCAAATCATAACTTTATTTTTTTATATAAACTACGCAAATTTAGAAATATTGTAAAAATTAAAAAAAAAAAACGCATCCAGTTGTGGATACGTTTTTTTTAAAATTTAAGTTATTCTAGAATGTGTAAGAAACTCCTAAATTAAATGAGCCCTCTCTATCACCGTTTGCATCTTCATTAAGAGGCATTGTGTAGTTTGGTTCAACGTTAAACGAACCAAATACATTAAAAGAATAACCAGCACCTACATGTAGGTTGTCAGTCATTTCTTCGGTTGGAGCTGCAGCTGAAATGTAAAGATTTTCGTTCCAGTAGTAACGAGCGAAAATATTCATATCATCATCACCTCCTAGATTTTTAACTCCAACGGCAAAAGCATCGTTTACGAAGTAACCGAAACCAACAGTTTCAGTAATTGCCTCAAAGTCAAAATCATCAGTATCGATGTCAGCAGTTACCATGAAGCCTTGTGCTGATACCATCAATCCCATTAGAGCCATAGCTCCTGTTAAAAACATCTTTTTCATAATAGAAAATTAATATTGGTTAATACTGTTGCAAATATCATAATATCTTAGAATCTATCCTATTTAATTTATTTTAATTTTAACAGAAAACTGTTAATAACCGAGTTACGTACACTTTGATTTTTTCCGATATTTGCTAATTATTGGAATTTCATAAAAATGAATCAAAAAGCGAGTATTCCTAAAGGAACACGTGATTTTTCATCAGAGGTGATGTTAAAAAGAAACTATGTATTGAAATGCATACAATCTGCTTTTCAACGCTTTGGTTTTATGCCTATAGAAACTCCTGCCATGGAGAATTTAGATACTCTTATGGGTAAATATGGGGAAGAAGGTGATCGATTAATTTTTAAAATTTTGAATTCAGGAGATTACCTTTCAAAAGCTTCCCTTGTGGGAGAAACGACTTCTAAATCCTTAACCAGACAGATTTCTGAAAAAGCACTTCGATATGATTTAACAGTCCCTTTTGCTAGATTTGTAGCACAGAACAGAAATGATATTACATTTCCTTTTAAGCGTTATCAGATACAGCCTGTTTGGCGTGCAGATAGACCTCAAAAAGGACGTTTTAGAGAATTTTATCAATGTGATGCCGATGTGGTAGGTTCAGACTCACTTTTATATGAAGTAGAGTTAGTGCAGTTATGTGATGAGGTCTTTGCTTTATTAGGTTTGCAAGATTATTCTATATGTATAAATAACAGAAAAGTGCTGAGTGGAATTGCCGAAATAGTATGTGAATCTGAAAAATTGATTGATATTACGGTAGCACTTGATAAGTTAGATAAGATTGGTGTTGAGAAAGTGCAAGAAGAAATGCGTACAAAAGGCGTTAGTGATGAAGCAATCACTAAGATGACCCCATTGTTCGATTTATCTGGAAATAACACGAAAAAGCTCGAAAAATTAGAATTATTTTTATCTGACTCGAAAGTTGGAATGAAAGGTATAGAGGAACTTCGTTTTGTTTTTAATATGTTGTCTGAAATAGGTTTGAGAAAGGCAAAACTAGAGTTAGATGTTACACTTGCTAGAGGATTAAACTATTATACAGGAGCAATTTTTGAGGTAAAAACTAATGAAATGCAGATGGGGAGCATTGGAGGAGGTGGTCGCTATGACGATTTGACGAGCATGTTTGGTTTAAAAGATGTTTCTGGTGTAGGGATCTCTTTTGGTTTAGATCGTATTTGTTTAGTTTTGGAGGAATTAAATCTGTTCCCTGATTTGTTAGAAGCATCAACACAGTTAATGTTTGTTAATTTCGGCGGGCAAGAAGCTGCTTATTGTATGAAACTTCTAAAGCAGTTAAGAGAGGCGGGTGTAAATGCCGAAATTTATCCAACTGCTTCAAAAATGAAGAAGCAGATGAACTATGCTGACAAAAAAAGTATTCAATATGTGGTTTTAGTAGGTGAGGATGAAATGCTAAGTGGTAATTTGACAGTGAAAAATATGAATAATGGAACACAGCAAAGCTTAACAATACAAGATTTATTGATTTTATTAAAATAATTAAATAATGAAAAAAATAGTTTTAGCAGCTTTTGTTGTAAGTATGTTATCAGCATGCGTAGATAATTCTGAAGTACCCCAAATTAATAACCTAACAATTTTAAACGATTCTATTCTGAAAGCCCCTGGTGCTTTGTTTCAGTTTACAGTCGATTTTTCTGACGATAATGGTTTGTCTCAATATAGAGTTCGAGTTGAGGATTACTTCACAAATGCTAGATTAAATGATGCGCCTTGGTATTTCGAGGAAGATTTTGAGATAAATGGTTTGAGTGTCTCAGAGAATCAGGTAATAGAACTTCCTTATCCAGATTTAGAACAAGGTAGATATCGTTTGGATATTATTGTCCAGGATGTTGATTTATTAGAAAGTAGTGAAAGTCAATACTTTTTTATTTACGAATAAAACAAAAACAGCGATAGCTGTTTTTTATGCAGGCAGATATCATTACCATAGGAGACGAGATTTTGATTGGTCAAATTGTTGATACCAATTCTAAATGGATTGCTAATCAATTAGAAGAAGCAGGTGTAAAAGTGCGTCAAATTACCTCTGTTTCGGATGAGAAAAAGCATATCTTATCAAGCCTTGATTCCGCCCTTATTTCTAGCGACTTAGTGATTTTAACAGGTGGTTTGGGTCCAACCAATGATGATGTTACAAAATATGCTTTATGTGAGTTTTTTAAAGATAAATTAGTATTTAGAAGTGAAGTATTTGAAGATATAAAAGCACTGTTTGTTAAGCGTGATAGAAGGATAAATTTTTATAACAAAAAGCAAGCAATGGTTCCCAGTCAGTGTCAATTGTTTCGAAATTCGATAGGAACAGCGCCAGGAATGTGTTTTGAGAAAAACAGAAAGTTAGTTTTATCGCTTCCCGGTGTTCCTTATGAGATGAAACATTTGATGCGGGAATTTCTACCCTTGTTGAAGCAACAGTTTCAATTACCATTTATCATCCATAAAGTAGTATTGTTGAGAGGGATTGTAGAGTCTCATTTAGCAGAGTTGATAGAGCCTTGGGAGAAAGCTCTTCCTAAATTAATCAAATTAGCCTATTTACCCTCAAAAGGTGTAATCAGACTAAGGTTCACAGCTAGGGGCGATGATAAAAGCTTCTTACATGACATAATTAACGATCAAATTGAAAAATTGCGAGAAATTGCAGGTAATTATTTTTGTCCCTTTCAAGAATTAAAAATTGAGTTGATTATTGGTGAGTTGTTAAAAATTAATAAACAAACGTTAGGAACAGCGGAAAGTTGTACTGGAGGAAAAATAGCACATCGTATCACTTCTGTACCAGGAAGTTCTAATTATTTTAAAGGGGCTGTGGTAGCTTATTCTGAAGAGATTAAAATAACTGAGTTAGGAGTTGAGTCAACAACAATTGCTCGTAATCACATTGTTAGTAAGGAGGTTGTAGTAGAGATGGCTCAGGGAGCAAGGAACAAACTAAATGTAGATTATGCATTAGCAACTTCTGGAATAGCAGGTCCAAGTGGAGCTGAAGAAGATATTCCAATAGGAACGGTTTGTGTAGCTTTAGCAACTCCGAATAATACCATAGCGGAAACTTTTTATATTGAAGGATCTAGGGTAAAAGTAATTGACAAAGCAACAGAAAAAGCACTATTGATGCTTAAAAAGACTCTTGAAAATAATTAAAAATCTATTTTTTGCAAAAAGAAATAATTCTATATTTGCAGCCCGAAAAACTAAAGAATACAAACGATGGCAAGAGTTTGCGATATTACAGGAAAAAAAGTAATGGTTGGAAACAATGTTTCTCACTCTAACAGAAAGACCAAGAGAAGATTCTACCCAAACTTACAGACAAAAAAGTTTTTCATTCCAGAAACTGGCGAATGGGTAACATTAAAAGTGTCAGCTAATGCTTTGAGAACAATCAACAAAAAAGGCATTACAGCTGTGTTAAAAGAAGCTTTAGAAAATGACAACGTATTGTTCTAGAAACAATCGCTCATTTATGATATAAGAAAAGTTGTTACCTTTGGTGACAACTTTTTTATTATACAGAACATGACAAAGAATAGATTATTTCAAATTTTCGGATTTCTTATTATTTCTTCTTTAATTACTTCTACTCCTGCGTGTAAAAAAATAGTATTGGGTTGTATGGACCCTGTTGCGTGTAATTATTCGGATGAAGTAACAGAGGACAATGGATCATGTACATATCCTGAAGAAAATTTCGATTGTACAGGGGGATGTTTAAATGATCAAGATGGAGATGGAGTTTGTGATGAAAATGAAATTTTAGGATGTATGGATTCTTTGGCTTGTAATTTTGATCCTAATGCTACTGATCAAATATCAAATAGTTGTGATTATGATTCATGTTTAGGTTGTACAGATGCTAACGCATTTAATTATGACTCCTCAGCTTTAATTGATGATGGATCTTGTCAATCAGCGGCTTCTTTAATGTTAAACACTTGGAGTGTTGTCGCTGAGTGTTCGGGTGAATTTATAGGTGGTTTGTTACCAACTGAAATTACAATAACTGAAGGTGTTAATGATGGTGATTTGGTGTTAGATTTAGGCACAGATATTATGATTTATGGAACAATTGATATTGATGGTAATATTACAATCACTAATCAAGATATTGGTTTTGATATGTTTTCCATTACGGTTAGTGGTAATGGAATATTAGAATCAGAAACATCAGCAGTTATTAATGTTTACTTTTCATCATTACTCATAAATGATGACTGTGTCTTAACATTAGGTCCAAGGTAATAATTTATAAAAATCACTTTAAAAAGTGAATTTTTCAACAAAAAAAATTGGCCTATTTATAACTCTAATTTGCAGCTTTTTTGTCTTGAATGCGCAAGATTTTGGAAGAGCAGATAGTTTAAGAGGTTTTTTGTTTCCAGAGCGTAATTGCTTTGATGTCACTTACTATCATTTAAGTTTAAAAGTAGATCCTCAAGAGAAATTCATCAAAGGGTTCACAGACATTCATTTTGATGCTCTAACAGATTTTGATGTTTTACAGATTGACTTATTTGAAAATTTAAAAATTAACCGTATTGAGTTTGAGGATCAAAACTTATCTTATACTAGAGAATATAACGCTGTATTTATCAGTTTTAATAGGAAAGTTTTTAAAGGAGAAAACACAAGTATTAAGGTTTATTATGAAGGAAATCCAAGAGTAGCTGTAAATGCTCCATGGGATGGTGGTTTTTCCTGGGAAAAAGATAAAAACGGTACAGACTGGATAGGCGTTTCTTGTCAAGGGTTAGGGGCGAGTTCATGGTGGCCTAATAAAGATCATCAGTCGGATGAGCCAGATAGCATGTTAATCAGTTGTCAAGTGCCAGGAGGATTACAATGTATTGCGAATGGTAATTTGCGATTTCATGATATGAGGAAGTCTACTATGTATTATAATACTTACCATTGGTTTGTGTCTAACCCTATCAATAATTATGATGTGAGTTTAAATATTGGTGATTACACTCATTTTTCGGATGTGTATGTAAGTGGTCAAGATACATTAGATTTAGATTATTACGTACTTCGATATAATGAAGAGAAAGCAAGAGAACAGTTTCAAGAAGTTAAGCCAATGCTTGAATGTTATGAGAAGTTTTTTGGTCCATATCCATTTTGGGAAGATGGTTATGCCTTGGTGGAAACCCCTTATCTAGGCATGGAACATCAAAGTGCGATTGCTTACGGTAACAATTATTTACCAGGTTATAAAGGCAATACAAATTTTATTGCTGGCTTAGATTTTGATTATATTATTGTGCATGAAACAGGTCACGAATGGTGGGGGAATAGCATTACTGCTAACGATATTTCTGATATGTGGATTCAGGAGACTTTCTGTACTTATTCTGAAGTTTTATTCGTTGAATGTATGTATGGTTATGATACAATGATTAAATATGTTGAAAATCAGATGAGAATGATACGTAATGACAAGCCAATTGTGGGAATACCGCACGTACATCGAAAAGGAAGTAGTAGTGATATGTATCATAAAGGCAGTGCTGTTTTGCATACAATTCGTAATCTTATAGAAAATGATTCTCTTTGGTATGATTTAATGTTGTCAATGACAGATCATTTCAAACACCAAACCATTGATGGAAGAGATGTGCTTAATTATATCAATGAGAAAAGTGGTTATAATCTTGATGAATTGTATGAGCAATACCTCTACACAGCTAATTTACCCCAGTTTCAATATAAGATTATAAGTAAAAGAGGAAAAAATTATTTACAATACCGATGGGAGGCAAACGAAAAGTTCGACATGCCAATTAAACTCCGATTAAAACCGAATGAGTGGAGTTGGGTCTATCCTAGTAAAGAATGGCAAGAGGAAATGCTTAAGTTGAGTAATGAAGATTTTGAAATTGCTACACATTTATTTTTAATGGATGTGAAAAAGCTGAAATAGTATTTGTAGATAAGAGAAGTTTGCTTAAATTTGCAGCCCATTAAAAGAGAGAAAAATGGCTAAGAAAGGAAACAGGGTTCAAGTTATTTTAGAGTGCACCGAACATAAAGCAAGCGGAGTGCCAGGAACATCTCGTTACATCACGACAAAAAATAAAAAGAACACACCAGATAGAATGGAGTTGAAAAAATACAACCCTATTCTTAAGAAAATGACTATTCACAAAGAGATTAAATAGGCAATTAAAAGCTAATATATCATGGCAAAGAAAGCAGTAGCATCTTTACAGAAAAGAGGAGCAAAAGATTTCACTAAAGTCATTAAGATGACCAAAAACAAAAAGAATGGTGCTTATTCATTTAAGCAAGAAATTGTTCACAAAGATCAGGTAAACGAATTTTTGGCTAAAAAGTAATCGTTCAAAAAGTATATTTCAAAAGCTTCTTTCCATCTTTGAAAGGAGCTTTTTCTATTTTTAAGTTTAAATAAATGGGTATTTTCGGATTTTTTTCCAAGGATAAAAAAGACAAGCTAGATAAAGGTTTAGAAAAAACCAAAGAAAATGTATTTGGTAAATTATCTCGTGCGGTTGCAGGTAAATCTAAGATAGATGATGAGTCTTTGGATGAAATAGAAGAAGCGCTTATCACATCTGATATAGGGGTGGAAACCACACTTAAAATCATTGAAAAACTAGAGGGACGTGTTGCTTCTGATAAGTACTTAACTACGACTGAGCTTAACGCGTTTTTAAAAGAAGAGATAGCAAAGCTTCTTGAAGACAGTTATACAAATGCTGAAGATTTTGTTTTGCCGGATGTTAATAGCCCCTATGTAATCATGGTGGTTGGAGTGAATGGGGTAGGAAAGACAACTACAATTGGAAAGTTGGCTCATCAATTCAAGCAATCCGGAAAGAAAGTTGTGTTGGGTGCTGCTGATACATTTCGTGCTGCTGCTGTAGATCAGTTGGTTATATGGTCTGAAAGAGTTGGGGTGGATATTGTAAAGCAAGAGATGGGTTCGGACCCTGCATCCGTATGCTTTGATACTTTACAATCTGCTAAAGCTAATAATGCTGATGTAGTTATTATTGATACCGCTGGCCGATTACATAACAAAGTGAATTTGATGAATGAGTTGTCAAAAATTCGCAATGTAATGGCTAAAGTTATACCTAGTGCTCCGCATGATGTTATGTTGGTGTTAGATGCTTCAACAGGACAAAATGCGATTGAGCAAGCCAAGCAGTTTACAAAATCTACTGAGGTAGATTCATTAGCACTCACTAAGCTGGATGGAACAGCTAAAGGAGGAGTTGTGATTGGTATTTCTGATCAATTTAAGATTCCGGTTCGTTATATTGGAGTAGGGGAAGGAATGGAAGATTTGCAAGTTTTTAATAAACACGAATTTGTCGATTCATTATTCAACTAATGCGTACTAAATCTCTCAAGAAAAATATAATTAATGTCATCACCTTAGGGTGTTCTAAAAATATTTACGATTCGGAAGTGTTGATGGGGCAACTCAAGGCGAATGATATGCAGGTCGAACATGAATCTGAAAAGGATGATTCGAACATTGTTGTGGTTAATACCTGTGGATTTATTGATAATGCCAAGGAAGAGTCTATCAATACTATTTTGGAACAAGCGCAAAGAAAAGAACTGGGTGAAATTGATAAACTTTTTGTTACAGGCTGTCTTTCGGAAAGATACAAGCAAGATTTACAAAAGGAAATGCCTAATGTAGATCAGTTTTTTGGTACAACTGATTTACCGAAGCTTTTGCAAGCCCTAGGGGCTGATTATAAGCATGAGTTGTTAGGAGATCGATTGACCACAACTCCAAAGCATTATGCGTATTTAAAAATTGCTGAAGGTTGTGACAGACCTTGTTCGTTTTGCGCTATCCCTTTGATGCGTGGAAAACATAAATCTAAGTCGATTGAAAATTTGGTAAAAGAGGCAAAAGGTTTAGCTGCCAATGGTGTTAAAGAGTTGATTCTTATTGCACAAGACCTAACTTATTACGGATTGGATTTGTATAAGGAACGTAAATTAGCTGCTTTGCTTACTGCTTTATCAGAAGTGGAAGGAATTGATTGGATTCGTTTGCATTATGCTTTCCCCACAGGATTTCCAGAGGATGTTTTAGAAGTTATTCGAACAAATTCAAAAGTGTGTCATTATATTGATATTCCTTTACAGCACATTAGTGATAGTGTTTTGAAATCTATGCGTAGAGGAACATCTCAAGCAAAAACAAATGCACTGCTTCATAAATTTCGAGAACAGGTACCAGGGATGGCAATCAGAACCTCTTTAATAGTGGGCTATCCAGGTGAAACTGAAGAAGATTTTCAAGAATTAAAAAAGTGGGTATTTGAAACTAAATTTGACAGGTTAGGTGTCTTTACTTACTCTCATGAGGAAAATACACATGCTTTTATTTTAGAAGATGATGTCTCTGAAGAGGTAAAGCATCAAAGGGCAGAAGAAATTATGGAAGTACAAAGCCAAATTTCTTTTGACTTAAATCAAGAGAAAATAGGGAAATCTTTCAAGGTGTTATTTGATAGAAAGGAAGGAGATTATTTCATAGGTCGTACCGAATTTGATTCTCCAGATGTTGATAATGAAGTGTTAGTTAAAGCTGATGACACTTACATTCGTATAGGCGATTTTGCACAAATAAAAATTATACATGCTGATCATTACGATTTGTATGGGGAGTTAGTTTAATTGTTTAGATACTTCTTAAGTAAGACAATTCAATAAAGATAGTTAATCAAAACAACATTTATATATTTTGGTTTCTAAATCTACGTTTTTGTAATTCAAATATCTCCTAAAAATTAGGTATGATTTGAGAAGTTTATTTTTAATTTCTACTGGAATATTGTTGTAATTAGACGATGAGCATATGTCAACATAACTCAACATTCTTTTTTCATGAAATTCGATATAATCAGCCTTATTTATCAATGCAACTACTTTAGTTTGATTGCTTGTTTTTTGTTCTATGAAAAATAAATTAGAAAAATCTCCATCTGAAGTTGTACTGATGTTATTATTGAATGTAGTGTTAAATTCGTTATTTGTTTCTTTTGTGATAAACTTTGTATCAGTTTTTATATTTACGTTAAGTTGAACAACTAAGTCTTCTATGGCTTGTAATTTTAATTCTTTAATCGAAGTATTTGCTCCAGTCGAAACACCAGTAAAATAATCCACTCTTAATGAATCCATGTAAGTGTCATTTGAGAAAAAATCATATCCCTTTTTCTTTATTTTGTTGAGGGACTTTTTTTCATATTTAAGTATTTTACTTTCGTGTTCAAAATCCTTCAATTTTAGAGATTTAATTTTATAAATATAGGTTAGACAGTCGTAAAACTTATTATTCGAAAAAGCGTTAATACTGTTTAAATAATACTTGTTTGCTAAGCTATAATTTCTAAAACTAATGATTGAATCATATTTTTCTTTTAAAGATGATAATTGTAATAATTCAAAATCTTGACATTTGATTTTTTTACAGTAATTATCATAAGATTTGTATGCGTTTACTTTATCGTTAGTTTTCAAATAAAATTCAATTAAATATTTATTTTTTGAAATAATTAGGGAATTAAGTCTTCTGGAGTATTCTAACGCTTTTTTATCGAAATCTTGATAAATATTTTGATGCGTATTTTTATAATGTGTTAATGAGTCTTTCAGCGAAGTTAAACGTTCTATACTTGCGTTTTCAATATTTAACTGATCAATTTCTTCTAATATTTTTAATCTTTTACTTAACTCTTTAAAAATGTTGGTAAAGTAATTTTGTATTTTTATATCAGGATTTTCTTGTAGTTTCCAAATAAGAAAGTTGTTTTGTAAATAATCAAGTTCGTCATTATTCAAACCATCTTTTATCTGACTTATTTGCTGGGGGATTAAAAGTCTATTTAATTCTTTAAAAATAAGCTGTTCAATTTTTTTTTCTTCTAAATCATCAATTGAAACTATTAACTGAAGAAATTTTGAAGATTTATCATTAATTAGTGATTTTTCAATATCAATATCGAATTCTCTCAAAATTTTTTCATAATGGTTACTAAGGTCTCTATCTAAATATTTGCCCTTTGAAAAATGTATGCCTAATTGATGGTATAAATTTTTATGTAACTTTTTTGAAGCGTAATCGTAGTTGTTATACTTCGTATAGTCATGAAAGAAAAAGGAGGATGTCGACTTTAATGAGTCAATAAAAAAAGTACTAATATTTTCCTTTTCTTGAGATTTACACTCAAATGAAAAAGAAAATATTAGTACAATTGAAGATAATAAAGTTCGATTAAAAAATCTTTCCAATATTATTCTGCAATTTCAGGGGCTACAATTTTACAATCAACACAGTCAGTATTCTTCTCATTTAAAGAATTAAGTGTGTTTTCCCAATTTAGAACATCATTAGATCTAGCTTGTCCTATATCAGTATAATATTTCTCTAACTCTTTATCTTTATTAAAAAACACATAAAGTGACTTTTCTTCTTTGTAATGATCTTTTTGCGCTAGATAATTATCATATACGAATGTATCTTCAGTATTCTTATATCTTTTTGATTTTAACAAGTACTTGAATTCATATATCATTCCTTTAGATTCGGAAAAACTAAGTAGTTTGTTTGGTTGAGATTTTAGTACATCTAAAACCTTATCGTATGTCATCCCTTTTTCAATCAATACAATTTTGTCAACGGATGTGTAATACGGTCTTTCCTCTGTTAATTCTTGAGCTATAACGTTATTAGAAAATGCTAATATTGAAAAGCAAATAATAGCAATTTTCGAAATGTAAAGTTTAATATTATTTATCATTTTTATTATTTTTTTCAATTTTTAATTCAACTTCAACTTGTGATAAGTCTATTACATCACATAAATCACAATCTTCTTCAACTGGCTTTGCTTGATTTTCTTTCTTGTCTTTTTCAACCTTTATACATGGGTCTCCTTGACAATTTCTATTTTCATTTATGATATAATAATATTCATCAGTATCACATGGGCAATGTATACATGAACCATCATCTCTATTGGCATTTTCATTGTAGTTCGTAGCATTAGGGTCTGTGCATCCGAAAACAAAATCTAGCTCAGGATTCAAAATACATGGTTCGTTACAAGGCTTGTTAGGGTCATAGTCTGGATTCATAATGTAATCGCAAGGACAGTATTGACATGATCCATCATCTGTGTTTGCCTTTTCATCATAGTTTAAAGAAAGTGAATCAGTACAACCTCTTATTTCAACAAAAGGATATTCGCATGATCCATCGTCAATGTTTGCGTTAGGATTATAGTTTATTGCAGTGTTGTCAGTACAGCCTAAACATACAATGTAATTAGTTGTTGATTCGCATTTTTGTTCAAAGCAAATTGTAGATTCTAATAGTTCTTTAGAGTCATCTGTTATAATAGTTTCTAGTTTATTATCCCTGAAAATTAAAAATGCTTCTTTACTTTCATTTGAGAATTTAATTTTTCCAGACATTAATTCTTTAACAGTTCTATTTCCTTCATACTTATAATTTCTAGATAAATCTCTATACTCGTAAAATAAAATTTCACAATAATCATTATTGTGTAGTATATCATTAGGAGTGGAGTTTAATAAAGCAATTGTTTCAGATTTGCTTAATCCTAAAGATAAATTTGACAATTTAGATGTGGTGACAAAATGGTTAATAATAACTTCATCGTATGTGCATGATCCATCATCTTTATCAGCTTCAGAATTATAATTTAATGCAGATTCGTCAGTACAACCTTCAGTGTAGTAAAGACAAGATTTGTCGTCCTTAGTAGCTTCGGGGTTAAAGTTTTTTGCCGTTTGATCTGTGCAACCTAAAATCGTTTTATCAACTATCTCTTGTGTTGTTGAACAAGAAACGATAATGATTGACATTACAATTAATTTAAATAAAGATTTCATCATACATTTATAATTTTGATTTGTATTTTATTTTTTTATATTCTAATAGATTTGGAAACAAGTGTTTAGAACTCAGCTAATATAATATTATAATAATTACAAAACTTAAAATTTCGTTCGTTTTTTTGAAAGAACTTGGAAACCATTATTAAACATTCTAATAACAACGTATTTATTTCAACGTATTTTCCCAAAAATGTAATTGCTTCTCTTTATCAAAATAATATAAAATCTATTTAGTTTGATTTGTGCCTAGAGAATAACTTAAAAGTTCCTAATACCTATTGATTTAATCATAAAAATTAAGATAAAAATTATTTTTTTTAATTTAAAATGACATTATTTCAATCTAGTAATGAAATATTGTATAATTAAAACTTGACAATGTTATACAAATTTTTTTACATTTGTCCCGAACCAAATTTTTTTTATTTATGTTATTAGATATTACAACAATGGCTCCTGATGATTATGTTGGATTTACATTTTTCATTGGATATATGGCCATGGCTGCAGCAGCAGTATTCTTCTTCATTGAACGAGGAAGCGTAGATCCAAAATGGAAAATGTCACTGTTAGTTTCTGGTTTAATTACTGGAATCGCTGCAGTACATTATTTCTACATGAGAGATTATTACTTAGCCACAGGTGATAATCCTACATTTTTTAGATATGTGGATTGGACATTAACTGTTCCACTTATGTGTGTGGAGTTTTATTTGTTAACCAAAGTAGCAGGAGCTAGAAAGTCACTCTTATGGAAATTGATTTTTGCTTCAACCTGGATGCTTGTATGTGGATACATTGGAGAAGCATTTAATCCTGCGGGAGGTAGTACTAGTCATTCCGTAACATGGGGAGTGTTATCTACATTAGGATACTTGTACATTTTACATTCAGTATGGATGGGTGAAGTTGCTAAGTTAGCTGATGAAAGTAAATCAGATGTAGTTAAAAAAGGTGTTAGAACCCTTGCATGGTTTGTATTGGTAGGATGGGCAATTTACCCGATAGGCTACATGTGTATGGATGGTGGTTGGTTAAACTCAGCTCTTGGATGGTCTTCACAAAATGTTGATTTATGGTATAATATTGCAGATGCAATCAATAAGATTGGGTTTGGTCTAGTTGTATACAATATTGCTATAACCGAGTCTAAAAAATAAGATTTGTCTAATTAAATTAAAATACAAGCTAATGAATATTAGCTTGTATTTTTTTATT
>CEUV01082589.1_pt1 | contig 39390 bp, 36 predicted proteins | sample 356401 | NCBI WGS metagenome assembly CEUV01 (sample SAMEA2622710, study PRJEB7988) | marine metagenome | isolation source: saline water (ENVO:00002010), including
GTTGTCGAGTTTGATGGCGTAGCTGACGTTGCCTTCGTCCAACGACGTGCTGGAGAAGACGGTCTCGAAGGCGGCGGGCATCGGCGAAGAGGAGCCAAAGACAGGCGAAATGTTCACTTCACGGTAGGTTTGAAACTGGTCTTCAGCATTGATTTCATTGGGTGCAGACTGACCCGCGACGTTGAGCCATAGCACGTTGACCAAGACCACGGCCGCCGCCCAAAGGAGCACAGTTTGCCACGACCATGAGCGCTCCATGGACCTTGGTTGCGGCGTGGTCCTCTTAGCCTTATGTTCGCCAAGCACCGCCCGGTGTTCACCGTCGGCGTTGGACCCAGTTCGGGTCAATGAGGTCCAAAACCCGCGCCATCCAAGCGAGTTTGGCGAGTTTCCTTTCGGGGTCAGTTGCTCCCGACCACGGCCCGACTCGGTCGGTTGAATAGCCAACAAAAGAAAGACGCTCTACGGGGACGCCCAAGGCCAACAGAAAGCAGGCTGCTCGGTCGCCGTCCGTGAACCCTCCGACGTTGTAAGCGTCTTCGTAGATATCATCGCACTGATGGGTGAGCACCAAGGGGATGCCACCCGACGAAGCCCACTGCGTCAGGCAAGCCTTCCAGGTATCGATGTTGTCCCCGTGGGCATGAATCACCAACGGAATGTTCCGTTCGACCGCTTTGGACAGGTGGGGCTCGCCGTCGAGATCGGACACCACGCACACCACCTCAACGCGATCCAAACACGCCCCCACAGCTCCGTCAGCGGCGACGAAGACGGTGCCTTCGCCCCATGCCTGTTCGAGATCGTCTTCACGCACACCTGCACCGACGAGCACGATGTGCTGTGCTCCGGTGAGCGTTTCGTGGAGCAGGCTCAAGGTGGATTCCCGGGCCTCGGCCGTCCAACCACAGGCTTCAGCCTGCGGATGGTGGTTGCACGCCTCTCGCAGCATCGCGGCACTTCGCTGGTCGGCCTCGTATCCCCAGCCAAAATGTGCTCTCACTTCATGCTGGAGGGCCACCAGCAAGGGGGTAGCATCCAGCCTCATGAGCCGAGTGGAGCGGCTGCAGGTCAAGAACTCCACCCAATGTGGAACTTCATAATCCGTGGCCCCGTCCTCCTACCATGCCCGTCCCCACCTCTCCGCCCTCCATTGCGGACGAGGTCACCTTGGCCCGCTATCCGTTCCTTCCTCAGGCCTCGGATTGGATTCGCAACATGGCGGTCCGGCACAGCATTGACCTGAACGAATTGCTGGAAGGGTCGTGGATGGAACAGGCTCGCCAGCGGGCGCGCATCCGTCTCATCGACTCGGTTCAATCCAAGGAGGGGGTTCAGGTCGTCGGCGGCGATATTCACACCGAGGAGGGACGCCTCATCGAGGCGTTCTCCTTCTACTATGCTCGCTTGGTGATGTGCGCCAGCGAAGACGAGCGGCTCATCGCTCGCTGGGCGCAAGCTGAGGCGGCCAGAGCTGAGCAATTGTTGATCCAGGACGCCAGCAACCTCCCTGCAGTGGCTAACACATACTTGTCACAAGTGGAATCTGTGAGCGGTTCCTCAATCGCATCACCCGCCATGGCTGGTATGTCCATGCACCAACTTCGCCAGTCGCCGTCAAACGAATGGCGGGTTGGCCTTGCAGATTTCATTGAGGTCTGTCCGAAGATCACCGGCAACCGGTGGCGCCTACCGAACGTCGACATTGAGAACGGCTGGGTCAAACTCCACAACGAGCGTCAATACGCCTCATCGGCCAAATTGGCCCGGTTGTTACGTGAACGAATCAAGGCTGGCATTGAGGCGGAAGCCCTTGAGAAAATGGCGGAGGTCACCACCGACCTCGCCGTTCGATTGGCCGAGCCCGTCGGCATGGTCAGAAACCTGATGGCCAACAAAGCCAGCGAAGCCATTGCGCTGGTCGGTGCCGAGGAAAGCGATTGGCCGCCTTGCATGCAGAAGATCATCGCTGACCTCGCTGGGGGCGTCAACGTCAATCACTTCGGGCGGTTGTTCCTCGCATCAATGTCCGCCACGCTGGCGCTGCCACAGGAGTCGTGTGTGAACTTCTTTCGTGGGGCTCCCGATTTCAGCGAAGCCACCACCTCCTACCAAGTTCAGCACGTGTATCAGCACGAATACACACCCGCCGGATGTGGGAAACTCAAGGTGAATCACAACTGCCCCGTGCTTCCGGGTGATAACCGCACCTGCGACCAATCCTGGATGGACCATCCGCTGAAGTACATTCGCGCCACGCAGCGCTGGAAGCGACTCACTGAACGCCCTGTAACAACCGATGCAACTGCAAGCGAGAGCGAAACCAATTCCGAAGGTTGATCCTCGTTGAAGGCGTGTTCTCTAAATCAAATGATGCCGGGGTTGGGCCATGAAGCGAGGTGAGGGGTCCAATGCCGATGCCGACCAACTCCCTTTCTCCTACCGATGCGTTCGTCGTTTCTACCGCTTTTTGACCAACGTTTGGTTTCGAGAGGTCAACGTCGTCGACGACGACCATCTTCCGCCTGAGGGTGGGCGGTTGTACATCACGTGGCATCCGAGTGGACTCATCGATCCCATGCTGATGACCGCCGTACTCCCCGGTCAGTTGACCACCGTTGCGAAGCATACCCTCTTTCGGGTTCCGTTGCTGGGCCGTTTGCTGAAATTCTCCGGCGTGGTTCCTGTTGAACGGGCGAACGACACCAGCGACCCGGACGGTGCAAGGCAACGTAATGCAGAGCGACTGGCAGGTCTGGCTTCTGGGCTTGCGCGCGGCAAGGACGTGTTGATTTTCCCAGAAGGCTCCACGCACAGCGGTTCGGAGGTTCGCCGCGTTCGGTCGGGAGCGGCTCGAATCCTCCTGGCGGCGCTACGAGAAGCTGATGCTACAGGGCTCCCACGTCCCAACGTCATTCCTGTCGGCCTTCACTACTCAGAGACACAACGCTTCCGAGAGCGTGCAGCCGTTGTGATCGAGCGCACGATGCCGCTGCCTGATCCCCCCTCGCTCGGGCATGAAACGGAGGCGCAGGACCGCCTTGATCGGGCATGGGTGGACGAGGTTACCGAACTCTTTGCGGCCGAACTTCACCGCGTGAACCATGCCAAATCCTCGTGGGCTGAACGGACGCTCATTTGGCGCGGCCGAAGTTTGGTGTATGCTGAGAAACAACGAATGGCTGGGGACAAGTTGACCAAACCTTCCTTTTCTGCCTCCGTGCTCGCCGCTCGTCGTCTACGAGCCGGTTGGGAGTTCATGGCTGAGCATCGGTCAGACGAAACCCATCAACTGGCTGAACGTTGCCGAAATCATTTCGAGGAGTTGGAGAACCGTGGCATTACGCCCTACGATGTGGATTCACGCCCCGAGCGACTATCGCCCTTGGCGTACGTGAAAATTTTCCTTCAGTGGCTGTGGGCTTTTTCGTGGATGTTTGGCTTGGTCACGTGGAGTGCCGTGGCAGGGAATGCCATTCCATACAAGGCCAACGGGTGGTTCAGCAACGCCATGAAACGACGGGAGATTGATTCCTCTGCTATCGGTTCGATGAAGGTCCTTTCCGCCATCGTGTTCTTTCCCATTTGGTGGGTGCTCGCCTCTCTCTTCATCACGTGGTCCTTACTCAGCTCCGCCAGCCCACTCAACGCCCTGCTTCTCTCGCACTGGTTGTTGCTCAGCGTCACCAAACTCCCAGCCGTTGGCGTGTTCTTGGTCTTCATGGCGTGGTGGCCCACCTCCGCAAGGCTGCATCTGAAGCTGTACGCCAGGTTGGTCGTGGGCGCACAAAACCTGCGACGATGGAGCCGCTGGAAAGACGAATCAAACGATTGGGCGGCCTTGGTAAAAGAACAGCGCCATCTCTCGGCAGAACTGGTGAGCCTCGGGACGGAATTGGTGCTTCCCGGAGACCCCGATTGGGAAGATCCACCACCGGGTCAGGACGACGTCGATTCGGTGCGTTTTCGCACGGTCAACTCCACCGCTTGACACCCATGTTGAGGGGATTTTTTCACAAGGGTTTGAATGAAAGAAGCGCGGTGGAGCGACCAAACGGGGGGGCACATGAATGACGAGAACGTTGGTCATCACGGTCGATCGAGACAACGACCTTGGGTTGAAGACGTCCATTCGCGGTCCAGTCGTCGGACGACGTAATGTCCTCACGGCGGCGCTGAAACTCGGCATCGCCGACCCCGAGGAAAGCGACACCAACGCCATCCTTGGAGCGCTCTCTCAAAACGACAAAATCGTGGAATCGAAAGGCGAGGAAGACGAAGTTGAAGTCGCGATTTTGACCGGCGACGAGAAGGTCGGTGTCCGCTCCGACCGAGCCATTGCTGCGCAACTCGACGAAGTGGTCTCAGCCTTCCAGCCGGACCAGGCCATTCTGGTCACCGACGGTGCTGAGGACGAAAGTGTCCTGCCCATCATCACCTCGCAAGTTCGAATTGACCATGTTGAGAAAGTTATTGTCCGTCAGTCCAAGGGCATTGAGGGTACCTACTACTACATCGTCAAAGCACTCGAAGACCCCAAATGGCGCTCTCGTTTCATGATCCCGTTGGGGGCTGTTCTGGCCATCTTCGGTTTGGGCATCATGCTGCCGAACGAAATCGGCGGTGTGGTCATCGGCGCTTTGCCTCTCGTCCTCGGTTTGTACATCTTCAGCAAGGGTGCCGGCATTGAATCAACCGTCAACCGTGTAATTCAGGAGATGCGAGAAAACGCCGACGCAGCCATGTTTTCCTCGCTGTTGTGGACGGCGACCTTGTTCAGTGCCATCTTCGCTGTGGCTGAAGGTTGGCGAGCGTTCGGACTTGCCGAAGGAACGGTCGATTCACAGTCGGTGTTGTGGCTAAGCGTCATTCACTCTTCGCTGGCGTGGACGGTGATTGCGTTCTTGACATCCACGGCCGGGTTCATGCTGTTGCGCTTGAAGCGCGGTTCATTTTCCGGGAGCCTCATCGTTCTGAGCGTATTCGGCATGGTGGTCTATTCCTTCCTCAACGCCGCCCTTGACATCGCCATCCGTGTGCTCAGCGGTACGTCCTACGAATTCAGCGTCCAGATGATCCTCGACGACCTCACCACGCCCATCGTGTGGGTGGTGGTGTTGTGGATGGTCACCACCGTGGTTCGTACCTTGCAGACTCGACAAGCCCAGGCCGACCGCTATTGGGGCATCTGATCAGAGCAGAAACCTCGGCAGCACCCTGGCCACCGTGCTGTGTCCCACCACGCCGATGAGCGCACCATCGTCATCCACGACGCCGATTTGATTGAGGTCGTGTGTCAACATCAAAGCGCCCGCTTTGAGGAGCGGTGTGGTGGCCCGGACGGTCAATGGCGGGTGATTTAGCACCTGCTGCGCTGGAATGGAATGCATCCATGCAATGTCCCGGTTGACGGTCTTCTTGGCCACCATTTTGAGGAGATCGACGGCATGAATGCGGCCCATGGGAACCCCATCGTTGTCCACGATGAAAATGTGGTCCCAATCGTGCTTGGTCAGCACGTCGAGCACCGTGGCCATTGAGTCGCTGGAAAGGAGTGCATGAGCGTGCTGCATGACGTCTCCACACAGGACTTCACGCACACCTTGGCGAGAAGAATTGGCCCTGTTGGCTTTGCGAGAGAAGGGTCGGGTGGCCATGATGACTCAACCGGCCCCGTCAGCCGACCTCTTTTGAACCCTTCCGAATAACCCCCTTTGATTTCTGGAATCCGGAAAAGCAGGTTGGAAGCGCAGACGATACCGCGACCCTCAAGAAATAAAATCCAGCGGCCATGACGGTTGTCCATGCCACCGGTTCCCGAGCATGAGTTACGTGCCCTCAAAGCGATGAAAGGCTACGACCAATTGTTGGAACTTGACCGATTGTGCAAGGCCTACGGCGTCGATAAAGCCACGCTTCAAGCGGCCATGACCAACCTTGGAAACCCCACAGCCACTCAGTCTCCGCCAGCACCTACGCCTGGGTCGTGGGACACCACCCACAAAGATCTGCCCGGTTTGGAACAACCCGTTGCCCCCACAACGCCAACCTACGTGGACAAGCAACGCCTTCATTTCGAATACGACCCGTCGAGGGAGGCAGCACAACGCCGTGAGCAGGTCAACCAAGCCATCCTCTGTTCTGCTTGCGGCGTCGCATTGGGCATCCCCGACATCCGTCCCATCAAGGTCACCTGCCCTGCTTGCATGTTTGAGACCACCTACACGCAATGAAAGCGAGGTTCATGTACGGGCCTTGGACAGCCACCTTCATGCACGAGGGTTCCCCGCGACAATGGCCCTACGCCTCCAACAACTCCCCATTACCGCTTCCAGAGCATCCTGTCTTGTTCACCAAAGAGGCGGTTCTCTGGCTTGACCAGTTCACCGGTGCGATGACGGAGAACCTCCTCGAGGGCGAGGCCCTCAAGGCCTACGTTGGCTCGTACGGCACGGGCGATGGTACGCTCGATGAACTGCTTGAGCAGGTTGGAGCGCCGCCCCTGAGTGAACGCCGACCCATCTTGCTTCAAGGCGAGCTGGCGAACCCCTACCGGCTCCAAGAGATGAACATGGGGCCGCTGCCATTGATTCCCGTTCGTCTTGAGGGCATTTGCCGAACGTGGGCAGACGGCTTGGATCCTCGAGACGCCTATCCCGGTATTCATCATGTCACGCTGGCGCGAACTCCCGGTTGGTGGGAGACCAGCCATGTCGGGATGGCTTCGAAGGATCAACTCAAGCGCATCCGAGAGTGGTTGGACAACGGTGTACGCTCAACCTGGCGGCCGGTGAAATTGGGGGAGGGGACGGTTCGATTCGAGCACAACCCGACGCTTCAACCTCCGTCGACTTTGGACGTGGAATGGGACGGGACGACTGAACGCGTTTCGCTTCCCATGCCTGAACCAACCGGCCCTCCACTTTCGTTGGATGAATTGTTGGTGGTCGTCCACACCCGACAGGGTTGCTACAACCATCGCGGCCGCCTTTCACGCTGTGTTCACATGCACCAACGCGCCTTCCACGAGGGGTTGTTTCGAAAGGGGTCCTCCCACCGGTGGGACGACATCCTTACGCTGCGTTGACGTTCTTGAGGTAGTGCTCCACCCGTTCTTCCCCCCACACGAGTTCTTCGTGAATGGAGAGGCCAGCCTTGGCCAGCACCTTGTCATCAAGGTTGGAAGGCACGGGTGATTGATGGACGGCAGCGCTGTGAACCAAGAACACCTCGTCCACCAGACCTGCTTCGAGGAACCGATGGACGGTTGCAGGACCTCCTTCCACCAAGACGCGCTGGATGTCCCTGTCCGCTAACTGATGGAGCAAGGAGGGAAGGCTGGTGAAGTCTTCCTGCATCAACAACGTCTCGCCACCATCGTGGAGCAACGTGGATTGTGGGTGAATGCGCTGCTGCGGGTCAATGACCACTCGCAATGGCTGGCGCGGGGCTGGCACGAGGCGAACGGTGAGTTGAGGGTCGTCGCGATTGACGGTTTCCACGCCGACCAGCACGGCGTCGCAGTCTCTTCGCAATTCGTGGACCTTTTCGAGGCAGCCTCGGGACGTGAATCGTTGGGCAGCTTCTGACCGGTCGTCCACCGAACCGTTGGCATCCAGCGCCAGTTTGACCGTGATCAGCGGACGCCGGTGCTCGCACCAGTGCATGAAGGCCCGCATTTGTTCGTGAGCATCCGATTCCATCAAGCCGACTCGTGTTGGAATGCCGGCCTCTTCGAGCACCCTGCATCCGTTGCCTCGTACGGTAGGGTTGGGGTCGTGATGGGCGATGACAACTTCACTGACACCAGCCCACATGAGCGCTTCCGTGCAGGGCGGTGTGCGTCCGAAATGGTTGCAGGGCTCCAAGGTCACGTAAGCGGTCGAGCCGTTGGGCGAATGCCCCTTTTCTTCTGCATCATGGATGGCCATTTGTTCGGCGTGCAACCCGCCCAGATGGTCGTGCCATCCTTCGGCGATGACCACGCCGTCCTTGACGAGCACACACCCCACCAAGGGGTTCGGGCTGACCTTGCCGCGGCCGCGTTCAGCCACCAGCAGCGCGTGCTCCATGAACACGCGGTCGTTCTCGCTCCAATCAGCGCTCACGCTTGGCCCACCCTCCACTTGTTCATGACTGCTTGCATGGGCTCCAGCATCCTGTGGATGCGGGGAGGCGAATGTATGCGTAATGAATATAAAAATATTGAATACGAATAAATGACAAAAACCTGTTGTGGAGAAGGCTTCAAAGGCCCGCTCCGGGGTAGAATCAGTATGGCGAACACCGTAAAGACGGGCCTCGGGGATCCAATTGAATTCGCACCCGATGCCTCCTCGAAGAAGCGGAAGGGCGTTCACCGACCTCTTTTTGCCGATGTGTTCACGCTTGATGGAACGACCCCCGCCATGCCTGCTAAGGTCCACTTGCTGGTCAATCCCTTCGCAGGTAAGAAGCGCGGACGTGCAGTAGCAACCCTGGTCATCGATCTGGTGAAGCAAGCGGGCGTGGACATCTCAGCTTCCTACTCCGCATACAGCGGGCATTTGGTCGCCCTAGCTTCTGAATTGGACGTGGGGGATGACGAGGTGGTGGCCGTCGTCGGTGGCGACGGATCACTCTCTGAAGTCATCACCGGGCGCATGTTGTTGGGTACCGAACGATGCGAAACCTTCGCTATCATTCCGGCGGGGACGGGAAATTCCCAGGCAAACGATCTCGGCCTTTCCTCAACAGAGGGGGCTGTCGAGGCCATGTTGAGCGGTCGGCGTCAAATGCTTGACTTGGCTCGGGTCGAACTGACGGAAGGCTTGCCTGGCTCAACCGGTGAGCCCATGGTCAGGTATTCTCACAACTTGGTGACGTGGGGACTCGGCGTTGATTCGACCATTCAGGCGGAGAAGATGCGCTGGATGGGGCCGATTCGCTACGATGTCGGCATCGTCTTGGCCATCCTTGCAGCAAAACGTCGAACGGCTACACTGCGACTGGATGACCGGACCATCACCGATGACTTCACGCTGTTCTTGGTTCAGAACAGCCAAACAGGGGGCTCGTTGCTTCCTCTTGCACCGGGTGCTTCAATGGATGACGGGCAAATGGACATCGGGATCTTGAAGAAAATGGCCCGGAGGGACGTGCTCAAGGCCTTTGGCATGCTCAAGAGCGAAGGCAGGCACGTGTACCATCCTCGGGTTGATTACCACCGGTTCAGGACATTGTCCATTGAGACAGAGCAGCCCACTGCCATCAACATCGATGGCGAAAACATCGGTTCTACGCCGCTTCGCATGGAAGTGTTGGAACACGCCGTCAGAATTATGCGTCCCGCATAACCAATATTCATGTCGGATTAGAAGGAGAAGTCTGAGAATTCTTCTTCCTCTTCGTATGCAGGTGCAGGCGCTTCGTACGCCGGTTCGGGCTCGCTTGCGGCAGCAGCAGGCTTGGTCTTCTTGACGGCTTTTCTGCGGCGCACCGGGGGCTTCTTGCTCGGTTCTGGTTCAGTAGCAGGCTGCCCCACGTTTGACATGCTGGGCGGGGCACTTCGTCGGGCCTGGCCGATGGAGGCGGGGAGCGAAGACGTCGCAGGCTCTTGCGTGCTCATACGATCCATTTCCTTCGCAGCGTCGGTTGCCACGACGGAACTCTTTCGCCCGCTTGGGGCAGAACCACCAGGTCCAGATGCACCGGTTGAGGTGGAGGCCAGCACGCTGTCGAGGTCGAACCCACCGAGTGCGTCGCCGCCCTGTTCTTTCTTTTCTTCTTTCTTGGGCGGAGCGCGCTGCTTGACTGCTTCTTTCTCAGCCGCCCTGCGTTCCCGGTCCTTGCGTCGCTGCCGTTCTTCCGGTGATTCCATGCCTGCTTCCTTCGCTGCTTTAGCGTCGGCTTTCACACTGGCTGCCTTCTTCATGCCTTCGTCGCCGATGAGGTTGGCCATGGATCGCTTGGCTGATTTCATCATCATCTGCTTTGACACGATGAACAAGCCTGCAGAGCCACCCAGGCCCACGACCAGGAAGAACATGATGAAGCCGCCACGACCGAGGAAGGGCACATCACCCTGAACCCATTCATCGTCAGCCTCACCGCTGGCTGACACCGTGGCGCCGTCCAAGGTGATTTTGCTGACGAGGACCAAGGCATCCTCTCGGTTGTTGGTGCCAACGGTCATGGCACACCCGTTGTCGGCCTTGTGCCATGTGGCCTGGTAGCCGTACTGGTTGTTGCTTGAATTACCAGCGGCGACCAAGTAGCCGTGAATCACCACCGGTTGATGCCACTCGTTGAGGGCTGTCATCCCGTCGAGAATGTGTTCGGACGTGGGAATGAGGCCGAGGATGAACCAGTCAGTGTCTGCCTCAGAATCCACCTCGTCGAGGTCGACGCTTCCCGCACCGGTTTCGGGCTGAAGCGGCAGCGACCATTGCTTGACATCAATGCGAGCGCCGTCGCCGTCAACCACGGCGGCAGCTTGGTCAAACGACATCGATTGAATGGCCACAGCCGTGGTCACGCCCAACTCAAGGCCCTTCGCACCCATGATGGTGTCGTGTGAATCGTAGAACTGGCTGGAGGCCAAGTACCCGGTGAAAGTGATCGGCTCGCCTTGTCCAGCAGCAAGGGTTCCACCGTCGGAACCGGGTGTGCACCCCACCGGCTGGAGGTCGCTGATGGTGCGAGCGTCGCCTGCGAGGGTCGTTTTCACCGTTGTACTCTCCATGGAGAAATCGACGTCAACGGTTCCTGTTCCGCTTCCCCAGCTGGCCGTTGAAGGCCCGAGGCAACCGGCCAGAGCCATGCTGGCGATGAGGCAAAAGGCGAGCAAGGCTCTGCGCATGGCCCGATGAGGGCGGGTGGAGTTTGAGAAGTCTTCCCTGCTCAAGGCAGCAGTGGTGAGATGGCGCAGTCGGAGAGATTTGAACTCCCGAGTCACGGGGACACCGGATTTCAAATCCGGCGCAATACCAGGCTATGCGACGACTGCTTCGTGTTGCGGGTAGCGCCTCGCTTTTTCTTCTTTCGCCCCTAACCTTCGTTGGTTGGAGAGCGAGCGAACCGAACCGTCACGACCGCCATGATGAGGGTTCCAAGCGTCATGGTGAGCGGAAGGAAAGGCACCACTTCGGTCGTGTTTCCGCCGAGTTGTTCCTTTTCCAACAACTCTCGGACATCAGCCGTGAAATCCTCGACGAGCCAGTTGTCGCCGGTCCATGCGACGGTAGGTTCGAGATCGTCGTTGAGAATGTAGGTGATGGTGGAATGGCCCACATTGTAATCTTCCGTGGTTTCGGAGACACAACTCAGTTGGTCGTCCTCTGCCCAGGTGTAGCCTTCGTCGCACATGCAGTGCTTTGAGGCACCGCTGCCCATCTCCCAACCGTGTCCGTTACAGGCCGTTTCGTCGCTGCTTTCACCGGCGACGGGCGAGGGGATGGTGGAGGCGTTGACGTAGGAGGGCGCCCAAGCGATGTGGTGCGGTTCAACGAAGTCGTCCATGCCGAGGTTGGAGGATTCCCATGAAGCCCCCGTGCCGTTCCATGTGTAGAGGTTCCACCACCAACTGTAATCCTCTGGAGCATCGTGGTCGGCAAGACTGTTCAAGAAGTGACCGTAGGATGAGTCCTGAATGCTGCGGTTGACCGACGCCGCGGTCAGCGCACCTTCGGTGATGTGGTAGGCGTTGAACGTGTCAATTCCCTGTTGCGCTGTGGTTCCGTTGGGCCACAGGACGCTCACGCTGGAAGCATGGGTGGCGTTGGGTTCTGGGAGGTCGGAGCGGTTGCTCGTGGACGGCATCCACGCAAGATGCGGGTGTTCGGTTGCATCGTAGTCGTCCATGCCGACACTGGAGGCTTCCCAGGTGGCGTTGGTTTCGTTCCACAGGTTGAGTTCCCAATACCAAGACCAGTCTGAGGGGGAATCGACGCCGTTGATGCCGTGAAGCATGCGCCCCCACTCGCTCACCGAGGTGTTGAGCGACCAATTCGCTTCTTCAGCCATCAGGTTGGTGGCGGTCCATCCCGACCAAGCGAACATGTGTTGGGTGGAATTGTTGTTGGCGTCGACAACGGTCACCGATGCTTCACCGGGCTGGTAGTCGGCCACGTGCATGTCGATGACGTTCTGCTCAACGACGACAGCGAAGGTGGACCAGACATCCTCGAGTTCTTCCATGCTTCCGGTCAGGTGCGGCCAAGCCGCTCCCATGCGCTCGCTGTATTCTTTGAGCACCTCGGGCGTGTCGTGGTTCGGATCGACGCTGATGGAAACGAAGGTCACGTCTTCTCGCTCTTCATCGGTCAATGAGGCCTCAACGGCGATGAGCGATTGTGTGAGCATGGGGCAAACATCGGGGCAACGGGTGAAGATGAACGAGACCACCACCACCCCGTTGGTGTCCGTGGTCAAGGCATACTGCTCGCCGTTCTGGTCGGTGAGGGGGTCGATGTCAACAGCTTCTCGAGCGAGTTGCTTTCCATTGTAGGCCGTGGCGGTTCCAGTGAGCACCAGGGCGACGAGCAGAACAGCAAGGATGCTCTTCGGGCGCATGCTTCACCGCACCTCCGCGAAGTCCCAGTTGGGTGTGCACCATTCCGGGAGTGCTTGGACGGAGCCAGGGTTGGACAGACCGATGCCCCAGAGCATCAACAGGACGAACAGCACCGGAAACAAGGCGGTTCGGGTGTAAATCCGCGGGTCGCCTTTCAAGTGCATGAAATAGGCTGCGATGCCGTAGCCCTTGATGACGCCCACGCCGATGAGGATGGCCCACACGGCGTACAACGAGATGTGGATGTCCGTCCCAGGGATTTTCTCGAAGAAGACGGCTGCCACTTCAAACAGGGTGAAAAACATCAGCACGACGAAGTTCCAGAAGTAGATGTCAAAGTTGCCGGGCAACTTGTCCACGATCGATTCAAAGATTCCAGTTGTTTCATGTTCTCCCATAGTTTCACCTCAATACAGATAGAAGGCTGGGAAGATGACCACCCAAGCCAAGTCAACAAAGTGCCAGTACAGGCCGAAGTACTCGATACCCTGTGCGTTCTTTTCATCGTAGCCGACGGTGTCGGCCTTGAAGATCAGGTACAGCATCACCAACAAACCAACGAACACGTGAACACCGTGAGCGCCGGTTGAGATGTAGAAGATGGACGCTGCCTGGCCGGTGTAGTCAATCACGCCTTCAGCAGGTTGAACACCGATGGAGAAGCCTTCTGCCACCAGGTGGCTCCACTCAACGAGCTTGAGCACGATGAACATCGAACCGAGCAAGAAGGTGGCCAACAGGTAGTTGCGGACCGCCGATTTCTGGTCGGGCATCAACTTGCCCATCAGGCCTTCGGGTGCTGTCCAGTCCTTCTGCTTGGCCGTCTTGAGCGCCAGCACGATGGTGTAGGACGAGATGATGAGGGCGAAGGTGTTGATGGCACCGGGCAGAATGGTCATGAAATCGCCTTGACCGCCCACGCCGTTGAGCATACCACCGTTTGGTCGGAGGAAGTCAGAAGCCGTCAGCACGTTCACCGATTCGCAGTTTCCTGCGGAGTACTGCCAGTCCGTGCACCACTCGGTTCGCATTCGGAGGTAGGACGAGAAGAAGGTGGCGAAGACCATCACTTCGGACATGATGAACACCCAGATACCGGCCTTGCGGATGTGCTGGCCTTCGAAGGGGTCCGAGGTGGCGATTTGCTCGTGGTTGCCGATGAAGGGCAGGTCCTCACGCCACCAGTTGGCCACACCGGCCGTGATGATGGTCAATCCAAGCATGCTGAGTCCCAGGTCGCCAAGGTTGGCGTCCACGCCAGAGAGCAGGTTGCCAAGAACGGCCTGGAACGAGGGGAAGCCCATCAGGAACAGCAAAACACCCAGCGAGAAGATGATGGGTGAACCTGAGCCGTGATGCTCGTGGTCGTCGCCGCCGTAGCCGTGGTTGTCATGACCGTGGTCGTCCGGGTAAATCGAATTCATGAAGCCACCAAGGCCGATGAACGCCATGTACGTGACGCACATCAGCAAGATGGTGATGCCAGCCGTTCGCCACGTTAGGTAGGAGAGGTGAGCGTCCACTTCATGATGGTGCGCCTCTTCTTTGGCGGCCTTGAGCGCTTTGATCTCGCCATCGCTGGCGTTGTTGGCCTTGGCGTCCTCGTAAGCGTACTTGGCTTCCTCGTATTCTTCGATGGCTTCCTCGTACGCATGGTGCTTGACGTTGGCCACGCCCACGCCCATGGTGGCAAAGGCGAGGATGCCGACGGCGAGGAACACACCGCCGTAGAGCACGGCGCGCATCCAGATGCTGTTCTTCACGTCTGCTTCTCCGCCGCTCATTCTTCCGCCCCCTTGGCTTCAGCAGACCACAATTTCTCCTTGAGCGATGGGCCGTCGTGCTTGTGGTGGCCAAACTCCTCGTTCATGTCGTGCTGTGTTGGGATGTCGTGGAACGATGGAGTTGGCGGTGGTGAGGTGGTGGACCACTCGAGCGACCATCCGCCCCATGGGTCCTTGCCCACAGGTTCGCCACGGCGAGCCGAATAGAGGATGTTCCACACCAGCAGGAGCTGGCTGATTCCGAAGATGAAGGCGAAGGTGGACACCGCCATGTTGTACTCGGCAAAGCCGGACTCAATGGTGTAGGTGTGGGTTCGTCGAGGCATCCCCATGATACCAAGAGCGTGCATGGGCCAGAAGGCTGCATTGTAGGAGGCGAAGCCGATGAGGAAGTGCCAGAGACCGAGGGTCTCGTTCAGCTTTCGACCGGTGGCCTTGGGGTACCAGTAGTAAACGGCAGAGAACAGCGCAAAGACGGTACCGCCGATGAACACGTAATGGAAGTGTGCCACGACGAAGTACGAGTCGTGGAAGTGGATGTCAAGACCGGCCACGGGGAAGAACATGCCCGAAATGCCACCGAGGGTAAAGGTGACCAAGAAGCCCAGCGACCACAAGGTGTGGGTCTTCATGACGAGCGAGCCGCCCCAGAGGGTGGCTAACCAGTTGAAGATTTTCGCGCCGGTGGGGATGGCGACGAGCATGGTCATGATCATGAACAGAGCTCGCCAGAACGGATCCATACCCGAGGTCAGCATGTGGTGGCCCCAAACGATGAAGCCGACGATACCAATACCGGCCATGGCGAACACCATGGACTTGTAGCCGAAGATGGACCGTCGAGCTGAGGTGGCAAGCACTTCGGAAACGATACCGAAAGCCGGGACGATGACCACGTACACTTCGGGGTGGCCGAAGAACCAGAACAGGTGCTGGAAGAGCAACGGGTCGCCGCCGGCTACGAAGAATTGCGTTCCAATGGTGTGGTCGAACAGCAGGAAGGCCACACCGATGATGAGGGCAGGCAGGGACATGAAGAGCATGAACACGCTGATGAAAACCGACCAGGTGAACAAGGGCATCTTCATCCAGGTAACACCGGGTGCACGCATCGTGAACACGGTGGTGATGAAGTTCACGCCACCCAGGGTTGAGGACGCACCGAGCATGAGCATGCCCGAGATGAACGCCGTCGTACCGGGGTTGGAACCGTAATCGGCGAGGGTGGAACCCAAGTTGGCCTCGTTGAGGGAGGAGTAGGGTGGGTACATGACCCACGTGATGTCAGCACCTTCGCCCGAAAAGACGCCGGTAAAGATGAGCGGTGCGGAGAAGACGAGCAGCCACAGGCCCATGGCGTTGATGCGGGGGAAGGCCAGGTCCTTGGCGCCGATCTGAAGCGGGAGGACGTAGTTCATGAAACCAGCAATCATGGGCATGGCGGCGAGGAAAATCATCGTCGTGCCGTGGAGCGTGAAGAAGGAGTTGTACTCGTCGTAGGTCAGGAAGTCGTTCTCTGGCAGGGCCAGTTGAATACGGAACAGCAAAGCCAACAATCCACCAACGAGGAAGAAGAAGAACCCGAACAGGAAGTACATGATGCCGACTTCCTTGTGGTCGGTCGTGGTCAACCAGGGCTTGAGGAAGCTCCAGAACTTCTCCATGGTGAAGGTCTCGGGGGAGCGTCGGTAGAACACCCAGAGGATACCGGTGAAGATGAGGCCGGCGGCCAAACCGATGGTGGTGACAAAGATGACCAGAGCGCTGGCGCTTGGGGCCAAGGCTCCTGCGTTGATGCCAGCGATGGAAAGTTCCAGATAGTTCCAGTGGTCGCCACCGGCACCGTTGCCGCCGTTCACAGCGTTGCCGTAAATCTTCATGTCGACGTTGAGGTCGTCGGCTGCAGGGGCGGTCCACTCAAAGGTCCACGAGCGAACCGTGTTGGCTTCCTCGGTGTGTGTGAGCCCGCCGTCCATCATTTGGCTGAGCGAGGCAGGAACGGCAACGATGTCACCGTGAGACACGAGGATGCGGTAGCCGCCCGCACGGCCGTTCCAGTCAACCTCGTTGATTTCCATGACGTCGTTCTGAACGGTCACGGTGAAGGTGTAGGTCTCGCTGGCGTTGTAGGTCTCGGGTAGGCCGTCCACGATCACGGTCGTGTCGGGCGATTCACCGCCGTGGCACGTACAGCCTTGGTCGCCTGCAGCGCCGATACCGCCCGGAGCTGCCGTGAACTGTGGTGCAGCCATCAAGGCGACGAGCAAGACACCGAGCAAGAGCGTGGCACGTCCGCGCATCAGTACGCACCTCCAGCAGGCGGCGATTCACCGCTCTTTTTGACACCCGTATCAACGGCACAGTCTGCGCCTTCAGCAGCGACGATTTTCACTTGTCCAATCATCATGGAGTGCTGGTTGCCACAGTACTCTGCACAACGGATGGGGAAGGTGCCGGGGTCGTCGGCGGTGATGGTCATGTAGGTGCCACCTTCAATGCCGGGGACCAAGTCTTCCTTCACGCCCCATTCAGGGAGCCAGAACGAGTGCTGGACACCGATGTAGTTGGGGTTGGAGTCGTCGGAGGGCGCGGAGTGCATCTCGAACACGACGGCTTCATCGCAGGGGAGGATCATGTCCTCACCAAGAGCGGAGGAGAACACATGTTGCCGTGGAATGTGCATCCACGTGTGGAGGACGTTGCCGTCAGCATCGGTCACCTCAACGATGGAATGCTTGTACGGGTCGAAGGTCACCTCAGCGAGGGCCTCACCTGTTACTGTATCGAGGGAGATACCGGGCAGAGCGTCTGCGCCTTTTTGGATCGAGACGTTCACCGCTGCGGCGTTGGTGCTTGATACGGCCAGGGCCGTGCCGCTCCAATCGACGTCAATGTACGTGATGGCGGGGTCGTCTTCCCAGGTCAGGGCGTCTTTGTATTCGTACTCCCAGAACCACTGCTTGCCGGTAATCTTCATGTCGTGGGCATCATCTTCGCCGGGAATGACCCAGACGGCCGTGTTGGAGGAGAGAGCGAGGACGATGAGCCACGCCACAATCACGGTGGGCAAGACGTAGAAGAACACCTCAAGTTTGGTGTTGTGCCGGTCAACCGGGAACGAGCCGACTTCGATATGATCAATGTGAGTGGTGTCGGGCTCAACGCCGTCTCGGTAGCGAAGCATGGCCAAAAACAACCAGCCGAACGTGAAGATACCGACCAGAATGGACCAAAACATGAACTTATCATAGAGAACAGCGAATACCGTATCTTCTGCTACCATGCAACCACCCTGTTTGACCGGCCGTGTAGCCCCCCCTTAAGCGTTGCTTGATGGGGGTTAGAACGCTCTTGTGTTTCAACCACCACATGGGGCCACGGTGCGCGTTTTTTTCGCGATTTTTTCGTGTCGAAATTGAACGCTTTTTGCACCCAACCCAGCCTCGTAAGAACCATCCGGGCGATGCTACTTGAACCCCCCGCGGCGAGTGTTCATTATGGCCGTTCGTTCTTCTCTTTCCGAGACGTTGGACGGTGCGGTCCTCATGGACATCGAGGTTCAACCCGGTGCGAAGGTTCAGGGCATCACGGGGTTCAATCCCTGGCGTTCCCGCGTGTCCGTCGCCGTCAGGGCCGTCGCCAAAGCGGGCCAGGCCAACCGGGCCGTAATGCATGTCCTGGCGACCCAACTCCGGCTTGATCTGGCCGCGCTTTCCATCACCACCGGCCAACGCTCAAGGTTGAAATCGGTCCGCGTCGAGGGCCTTTCAGTCGACCAACTCGCAACTCGGTTGGAACCCTTTGGAGATGACCAACCATGACAGCGGACTCCTTCCATGGGTTGGGCCGAGGGTCCTCCAATGCCGAGGAGCGTTGGCACCAAGCGGCCCAAGCGTTGGCCCATGCTCGACAGCGTAACCGTGCCGCAGGCGCTGTGATGCTGGTCGAGGGGCGACGAGACCGACTGGCGTTGGAACGGCTGGGGTTCTGCGGGCCCGTTGAGGTGTTGAACCGAGGTTGGCCGGTTGATGACGTGTTGGTGTATTTGGTTGAGACGTACGGCCGCCGGAGCGAGGAGGACGGCGGTCCAAGCCTCATCGTGTTCATGGATTGGGACCGCACGGGTGGACGCCTCCAAGCCAACATTCGCCGAAACCTCGAGTCGCTTGATGTCCGGTTTGACGAACGGCTTCGCTCGACGCTGATGCGCTGTCTGAAGCCTGAGACGCGTGTCGTGGAAGGATTGTCCGGCCTTGCGGAGGTGCTCGGTCCGCTGGTGGACATGTACGACGAGGAACTCAATCTTCCTTGACCAATGAAGGAAAGGCCTCTTCCTTCACCGTGTTGAGGACGACGTGCGTGTACGAGCGTGAAACGCCGTCCAGCGTGAACACGGTCTTGGTCAGGTTGTCGAGGTCGGCTCGATCTTTGACGCGTGCGAGGACGATGGAATCCCAATCACCTGTAACATCGTAAACGGCGAACACGCGAGGGTCGGCAGAAATTTTCTGCTGCACGTCAATCATGCGTCCTTTCTGAATTCGTAGGCCCGCCATGATGGTCATTGACCATCCGAGTCGAGTTGGGTTGAGGGCAACTCGATACCCTTCAATCACCCCTTCATCTTCAAGACGACGAATACGATTGGTCACTGTTCCTTGGGCCAAGCCAAGGGTTCGAGCGAGCGACCGGTGGCTGACACGAGCGTCTTCGCTGAGCAGCATCAACAGTGCACGGTCGGTGGCGTCCAAGTCCATGGTCCACCTGAGGGCCATGCAGGCCTTCAACCCTTCACTGCGAGGAGTTGGTTCCCTCAGAGGGAGGCGCACCCAACCAGAGATGTTGCTTCCAAGCGCCAAAGTCCTCAATTTCGATGGCGACGTCAATGTGGACGTCCTGGGCCATCGCCTCGCGGAACATCACCGTGGTGTGCGTTTGAGCACCGGCCTTGAGTTCCAACTTCGAGGGGCGACCTTTGAACTGCCAAGGTTCGCTGACCGTCCAGGCGGTGATCCTGAACGATTGGGTGCCAGCTCGGATGCGAACCTGAACCTGGAGGGGTTCCTCGGTTGACCAGGTCGCTTGGAGGTGCGGAATGGCTTGTTCGCGCTGCCGAAGAGCACCAAGGATGGAGACGGCAATGACCGCTGTTACGGCGGTGAGTAACAACGGCGTCCAAGTTTGGGTTGCGCTGACGTCCTGCTGGGTTGAGGGGAGCATGCCATGAGCCATCCAGAGCAAACGGCTTTGGTTGTCTTCGTCCGCACCAGCGCCAAACACCGCCACGGTGTAGGACCAGCCGGTCGGGACCCCCATCAGGTCAACCCCGGCCGCCTCGAGGTGGTCGGCAGGGAGCATGGAAACAAAGGAGGTGGCGTTGTTGGCTTTGACGGAAAACCCAACCTCCGGGCGAAGTTCACGTACGAGGTGATTCGCCTGCCGCTGGTGTTGGTCAATCGCCCGATCTTCGGTCAGGACAACGTACAGAATGGTGTGATTGCTAAGGTTCAACAGCGGCATGACCTCAAGGTCAAACGCCACCATTCTCGCACCGTCTTCCGCAGAAACCACCTTGACCTCACCCGTGACCTCAAGGATCGACGTCGTGGGAAGCGCATGCATCTCCACCGTTGAATCGGTCTGGTTTGCCTTCACGGAAAGGTTGCGACTCGAGGCCCGGTAGAGCGCATCATCGTCCGGCCAACTGGAGCCGGTTTCATCGCTCCACGACCACCACGTCCAGCGAACCATGTCGTCGTTGGCTTCGGGAAGGTTGTCGAGGGAAGATGCCACGTAGACTTCTTCCAGCCCATCTGCCGTGCTGGGTTGCAACTTGTCAGTGGCGTGGATGGCCCACGGTTGCTCTGCTGCGAGCGCACCCGGGAGCACCAAGAGCGTCAGCACCAAACAGAGCAGGGGTCGATGCACGTTCATTCCTCCTCGTCCCGCCAGGGGAGGTCAAGCTTGTAGCGCAGGATGTTTTGTTCGTTCACGTCGATCATCAGCGTGATTCGAGCCCCGACCCAAACCGAGATGGTTTCCGTGCCCCAGGGCAGTGAACTTCGCAACAGGAAGGCACCTGCAGGAAGGTTGTCGAGGTGGGTTTCATCGGTGAACTCCTCGAGCAGCGGCGCCCAACCACGAAGAAGTCGAACGAACACCTCAGGGGTCACGGTGGCGACGTTGCTCTCGAATTGGTTTCCGTAGACGTACAGCGCTTCCTGGCGGGAGCGCCACGAGTTTTTCTTGAGGGTGAAGGCTGGGAGGCCGGCGTGAACCACTCGCACGGGGTGGAAGGAATCGCCACCCCATACATCGCCCTTGTTGGTCGGTGAAGGCGGCTTGAACAACCGCTCATAGACCATCGGTGGTGCGACGTTGAGTCGTTTGCCGCGCTGCCAAAGCGACGAGGCACTCAGGTCAACACCGTACATGGATTCCACGAGGTGAACGACCTCAGTCTCGGCCATGACAACGGAATTTGAGGTTGGCTTCGGGGGGGCCTTGACGGTGGGCGTCCAATCGCTGTCGTGACGTGTCGCGCGGCGCGAACGGTAGGCGTTGGCGACGGTTTCCTCCCCATCAGATGTGTACCGGAACTGCGCGACGAAGAAGCCGCCCGTGTTGTTGTCATCGTGCCACAAGCGCAGGCAGTGGGGAAGTTGCGATTCCACCGCTGCCTCCTGGTCCTCATCGCCGACGCCAAGGGCGAGGCGGTCGGAGGGAGCCAGGTGTTCGGGCTGGAAGAACGGCAGGTCGTTCGTCTCGGGGAGCGGCACAGCCTCGCCCTCTTCGTTGAGCACGGGCCAAGCGGTCAAACCGGGATGGAGTTCAATTCCATCGAGGGTCATCGGGACGAGTTCGAGGTAGGGGCACCGGCGCAGGACTTCAGCGACCACCGCTTCGTTCTCCACCGGGTCCATGCTGCATGTGGAATAGACGAGGTGACCGCCAGGCACCAACAGCGAAGCGCCGCGCACCGTAATGTCCACCTGCATCTTGAACATCTTCCTGCTTTCCTTGGGCGTCCAATCCCACCACACGTCCCGGTTCTTTCGTGTGGTGGCCGTCCCCGTGCAGGGTACATCGGCGATGATGGCATCAAATCCGGGAGGGGGCAACCGTCCGAAGTGTCGACCGTCATGTTGCGTGACCACGATGTTGGCCAGCCCCAAACGGCTGCGATTGCTCACCAGCATGTTGAGGCGGCCAGAGACGGGTTCGTTGGCCACGACCACACCCTCGGGGTGCAAGCGTTCGCCGAGTTGGGTGGTTTTTGAGCCGGGTGCGGCGCACATGTCAAGGGCAAGTGCATCGCTGTTGGCCGTGAGCAATCGTACCGGGAGCATGCTGGCGGCTTCCTGGCGCGTGATTCGGCCGGTTTCATGCAGCAGGGCCATCATTCGCTGTGCCCGACCTTCGGGTGCTCGCCCTCGAGCAAAGGGCATGACGAAGGCCGTTTCGTCCCCCATCCAAGGGAGCTCAACCGCCCCGAGGGATTTGACTTGTTCAACGGTCCACGCTCGGTCGCTTCGATGAAGGGAAATTCGGAAGGTTTCCGGCAGTGGTTCAAGCGCCGTGTTCAACCAGCTCGCTTCGTCCCGGCCCAACTGGCGCGCAAGGGCCGTGAGGGGGGAGCGTTGGGCGTAGACCCTTCGCTCTTCAGCAGCGTCGGTTGGTCCTCGCACAGGTTGGGCTCGGCCACCCTCGCTTTTGGTCTTCCGCCATGATGAAAAGGTGAGCCGTGGCCTTCCCGTTCATGCTGGCGGCCTCCGCATCGTGGTACCTGCCAGCGCTGTTCCTTGCCTGCCTGTCGTGGACGGGTGCGTTTTCGCTGCTCGGAAGCCTCGAGCAACGTCCGTTGGTCAGACGATTGTACGTTTGGGCTCCGCCCATGATGGTTTTGGGCTTGCTGTTCTCAAGGGCCATCGACCTCATTGGGCTGGATGCCAACCATCCGGAAGTCGCGCTAATCTTGGGTCAAGGTGCCAGCATGGAGGCCCGACTGCAGGTCTTGTTCACCGGTCAGGGCGCGGTTGAAGGTGCCCTGTTCTCGTTGTTCGTGTTCGCCGTGTTCTCGCCCAAGTTGCCCAGCCTGCGTGCCGCCTCTGTGGCCACCAAGGAAGCCATCCAATCCCGTATGATGACCCACGCCGGCTGGTGGGGTTTGCTCACCTTGATGGTGGTGTTTGCTCCCGCTGATTACGAACTCATGACCTCGGCCCCGACCGCCCCCACGCTCACGGTGGCGCCGTGGGGGGTGCTCGTTTCCATCGTTCTTTTCACCCTCCTGTTGATGATGGCTGGAGAGATCATGAGCGCCACAGCGCGCATGGCGTCGAGTGGCGAAACCCGCCTGTTGTTCCATCGCGCACTGATGAAGACGGCGGCTGTGGGTACCGTTGCGTGGTGGTTGTTGATGCAAACCGACGTGATGGCGCCCGGTTGGTGGGCTCGGCCGATGACGGACGCACGCTTGGCCATGGGTTTACTCATCGCCACCTACGCGACCCTCATGGCCACGTCTCACGCTTTTTCCACGGTCGCCGAAGGCCTTCATTCAGCGGCCTCTCGTCAGGCCAATCTCCTCACATGGAACCTCGCCATCACCAGCGTGGTGTTGGTGAGCATCACCTCCACCACCGCGAACGCTGTTGACGTGTTCGGTTCGGGCGTTGATGCTGCCTTGACCGGTTGGCGTTGGGCGGCGCTTGCGCTGACAGCGGGGGTGATGGCCATGGCTTTGCCCATGGTCGGCCTCGATGCTGCTCACCACCCTGAGGCGTGGTGGTTTCGCATGGCGATGATGCTGTTTCTACCGGTCGGTGTGTTGATGGCCCACGGAGGCTGGTTACTCCTGCCAGCTATGTTGCTGGCTGGCGGCGTGTTTCCTGTCGTCCATTTGTTCGTCATGACGGGCTCGTCCCGTCGAACGCCCGGTGTTTTCACCACCATCCTTCTGCTGGTGGGGTGGTTGTTCTGTGCCACGTCTTCACCCGAGCAAGCGCTGTTTTGGGCCGTGGCGAGTGTTGTATCCATCAATGTGTTCGCGGGCGCATGGTACCGACGTGAACGTCAGCGAAGCCCCTCGGAATCGGTGGCCTGACCCTTCTGCCGGTCGCGCTCTTTAAGAGTGCACGAGCGAAGCGGCGACTGAAATCTTCGGATTTCAGGGATGGGACCCTCATGGCACGAGCCTTTCGCGCAGGCGTTGAACCACGACGAAAATTACGCATGCCGTTGCGCCAACGACTCTGGCGCCCGGTTCAGGACCTCGCTTCACTCACCTCTCGGGCACAGCGCATCGGTGAACAAATGGGTCCGCTGACCGAGGTTCCAGCCCTCGTCCGCATTGAAAACGAGCACTGGATCTTTGAGCGGATTGAAGCCGCTACGCTTCAGGAACTTACCCACCGGTTGGTGCTTCAAACGAGTGACGGCCAAGAGGTGCTGGGCGTAACGGAAGATCTCTCAACGGCGCTTGAAGTGGCTCGTTGCATGGCAGAAAACGACCAACGGGTCGTGCTGATTCAGCCGTTGTAGGTTCAGAACAGGTTCCAAATGGCCTGAACGACACCTTGATTGACGAGGTAAAAGAAACCGCCGAGGGCGATGCAGGCGAGGTAGACTTGCGCTGGCGTGATCTTCCACGATTCTTCGGATTCCTCATCGAAATACCGAATCAAACCTGCAGCCTGCTGGATGCCGCTGCCGTCGCTTTTCTTCTTCGTCGCCATGGGGACCGGTTGTGGCCAGCGACCTCCCCCTTATCAACGCGACGCGTCGTTCATTCTTCCTCGTCAACGGGGGCGTCGTTTGTCAAATCAACGAACGGTACTTCCTCTTCGGCGAACAATGACGCTTTCATTTCAAGCATCTCGCCCGCGCGTTCATCGTTCTTGCTCATGATGTCTCCGCCGTCTGAGAATCGAGTGCTTGGGGCAGGGACGTAGTCCGCGTCGGGATTGGCTGCCATCTGAATCAGGGTCGCTTCAAGGCGTGCGATGGCTCGTTCAACACCTGGCGCATTGTCTTCTGCCAAGGCTTGCCGAGCCATGTGGAGGTCGTCGTCGATGATGGCCCGCCATTCGTCAGCCTCGTCGATCGTTTCGGACCACGCCTCCATGGCTCGGGTGCGCATGGATTCAATGAATTCGTTCAAGCCGTTCTTCCCGGATTCGAACAGTGCTCGCCAGTGCCGCTCGTTTTCCTTGAGGTTCACCTTGAGGTGCCGCCCCGCCCAACGTTCAGCCCCTCTCTGGTGAGCCATTTCCCACGGCGATTGGCCCAGAGCGCTGCAGGTGTCGAGCACCAGGCGAGCTCGCTCGGCCAGCGGTCCACCAAGGCGTATCACGTTCAGGTAGCCCGAGGTCACGAGCCCCCAACCCCAGTATGGGAGGGATTGAATTTCCACGCGGAGATCGCCGCTGTTGGTTACAAGCGTCCATCGCTGCTCATTGTAGCCAGGCGCCTGGGTGAACACGGGCGTGTCGGGATGCGCGAGTTGGGCCAAGATGGCTTTCGCAACGTCTCCGAGGTAGACCACCCGGCTTGGGCCGCTGTAGTGCTTACCGCGCAGGAGTTGATGCGCTGTGTCAATCTTGTGGGATGCATCAGCGTGCCTCACTTGAGCCATCAACACCGAATGCGTCGCGTTCACCACTTCGTCCACGGCACTCCCCACGTTGACCTGTGGACAGGCGAGGCACTGATGAAGGAACCGCATCTCGGCGCCGTCGATTCGTGCAGGAAGGTTCAATATGGGTCCATTCCATGGCAAATTAGGTGAAACCATGGCAGGGAAAGCAAGCGGTTCGGGCATCACATCGTTGCCCGGTGTTGGTGCAGCAACGGCAAAGAAACTGACAGCGGCAAAATTGGGGACCGTGGCCAAGTTGGCAAAAGCCAGCGTCGGCGATCTGCAAAAAGCCGGGCTCTCGGCCGCTGTTGCCAAGAAGGTCTCGGCCGCCGCCAAGGCAGCTACAGCCACCAAAGAAACAGCAAAGAAAGCCACTGGAAAAGCAGCTGGCGCAGCGAAGAAGGCCGCATCAAAGGCAAAATCCGCTTCAAAGAAAGCGGCCTCTTCGACCAAAGCGGCCACCGAAAAAGCCGTTGGAAAAGGGCAGAAGGTGGCCGAAAAGGTCGTCGAGAAAACCAAATCGGCAGGAACGAGCCTCAAAACCTCGAAGGACAAGGACCGAAAAGGCTCCAACATCAGTGTTCCAAAGTCCGTCAAGGACATGCCTTGGTTCAAGAAGCGGTGAGACCACCACTCCGCAACCGCTACCTTTGAAGGCCTTCTCGCCAAGTTCTGTTCATGCCAAGGCGAAAATACGGTCGTCTTCGCAAAACGGTCGAGCTTCCCCCAAAAGGAAACTGCTCTCGTTGCCGCTCGGGCAAACACTGCCCCATTGAAGGCCATCAAGGGAAGACCATTCATCCGCACCGAGATTGGGTGGGTCCTGAACGGGTGATGAAGCGGAAAAAATCAACCTCATGATCACACGATGCCGTGCGTGCTGGTGGAGGGCGTGGTCTCTTCGACAGGGGCGCTTTCCATTGGGCGTTCGTCCATGTCTTCGCGCATGGATTGGGCACGGTGGTACACCTCCCGCAGGGTTTGGTCGGAAATCTCGAGGTAGACACGGGTGGTTGCGATGGTGGCGTGCCCCATCAAACGCTGAATGGTGACCAAATCGGCACCGCGCTCAAGCAAACCGGTGGCGAAGTTGTGCCGAAGCACGTGTGGCGTTAACTTTCCTTTGGGAAGATTGGCTTCCTGACCGAGCGAATCCATCATCCGCTGGACCCCGCGCGGCTGGAGGCGTCGTCCGTAGCGGTTCACAAAACAAGCCGACTCGGTTGCGGATGCAAGTCGGTTGCGAATGGGGATCCATGCCCGAAGGCGTTCGACGGTTCGCTTGGTGAACAACACCAATCGATCTTTGTCGCCTTTTCCTCCCAGAACGCGGGCGGAACCGTCATCAAAATCGATGTCCTCCATGTTCAGCTCACAGATTTCACTGACCCGCATGCCCGTGTCGAGCATCATGGTCACCACGAGCGAGGCCGCTGGGTCCTCACTCAAGGTCGCCACTTCGAGGACGGAAGTCAATTCACGCCGTGTCAACGTCCTTGGCAGGCGCTTCCCGGTTCGTGCTCGCTGAAGATGGTCAGGCCACATCAATCCAAGCCAGCGAATAAGATGACGAGCCGCGGCAATCCGTGCGTTGTAGGTTGTTGGTTTGAGGCCCGCAATGCTGTGCGCCCATAGGTCGAGGCGACCGTTCATGGGTTCCATTCGTTCAGCGAGCGTCTCAATGCAGAGGGACTCGTACGTCTCCTCGTCGAGCACGTCCTCTCCAGGAAGCACCGTTTCAACCAGTGGCCGTAACCCGTAAAAGTAGGACTTCTGGGTGTTTTCGGATTTGTTTTCCGTTTGCAGTTGACGACGGTAGCACTCCAGCCAGGGAAGATGTCGGAGATGAATGAGTCGAGCGGGAAGCGTCACCTGTTCTTGCGTAAGACGACGTTGGCTTGGCCTCCGCGCTTGCGGTTGTGGCGTTCGCATCCCTCGTTCGTTCATTTGGCGTCACCGCCTCCCGCCGGAGCGGGTGTGCATCCCGTGTCCCTGAGGACAACGAGAAGTAGGTGGCCGTGTTTATCAACTCATCGTTGATGATGAGGGTGAGAAAGGGAAGGGGCCTGTCTCGTGCCTTGGCACCAGAGAGGCCGTTGTACAACTCAGAGAGCTGGAAGAAGGGTCAGCACAGGCTGCAATCCTCAGTCGAGGTGCAGAATGCCTTGCTTCTTGACGTTGGCCTTCTTGATCTTGTCAGGAAGCCAGTCAGGACCGCCAGCGGGCTTGTCGACCATCGAAATGCTGCCAGTGAAGTGGTGAACACGCTTGGTGCCACGCTCTCGCAGTTTGATGTCGGTGTGTCCACGGGTTGCAGCCTTGAGGGCTGCACCGCGGGGTTGCTTGCTTGCAAATACTTGCGTCGTGTCCTTTCCGTTCTCCATGAGAACGAAGTATTTCTTTCCGTCTGCCATTTGGATTACCTCCGGTACAGCGTTTGACCCTAGAGCATATAATGATTTTGGAAAAAAACAGGCATACTGCGCCACATATGCCGCACAGTACCCCATTCCGAAGCGTGTTTTTCATCCTCATTGGCGCAGTCCATCGGTTTCAAACGACCTCAATCGAGGTCGGCGCCCGCCAGTGTTTTGGTGTCGACCACACCCTCCACCGAGCGGATGTGTTCCACCACGGCTTTGGCGATGGTGGCCAGGTCGTCGGCTTCCAACTTCACAATGAGATCATGATCACCGAACAGAACCGTCGCATCCGTTACGTGAGGGAGTGCACGCACACCCTCATAGACGCGTTGTTCGGTTCCGGGTTGAACATTGATGAGGACGTATCCAATGGCCATGGCGGGCACTGGTGGTGCCAGCACATCACCCTTCCGATGATGAGACTCCTGCGAGCGTGGCTTTTGATTCCTCGACATAGGTCGTCCATTGGTCGTCCGTCCAACCATCAGGTGTTGGGCCCTCCAACCATGCGGTGTAAGCCTCCAGGGTCCATCCCTCCGGAACGATGGATGGGGCCGTGTCTTCAGTACCCAATTCTTCGGTGGTCTCCGAACTCAAGTCGCCGTTGTTTTCCGTTGATTCGTCGATCTCCTCCTCGAACAGGTCCGACACACCTTCACGTTCAAACAGTTCTTCAGTGTTCACCAGAGGGTCAAACGCATCGTTGCCCCAAGCTTTGTCCACATCGTCCGTGGTTCGCCGTCGAAGGACCGTGGTGAGCGCCACCACCGCTGCTGCCAGACCTCCCAATCCAAGGAACACCATGGTGAGCGACTCGCTACCCTGCGTGGTCGGTTTCGGCGTCGCATCGTCGACCGAGTCGCACCCCACACAGGTATCGGCAGGGCCGATGAGAACGGAAGCCGACGAGGCGAAGACTTGCTGGAGTTCGTCCAGACAGGTCAGATTGGCCGTGAGGGTGGTGTTGGCAAGGCTGAGAGGGATGGGGTATTGGAACCGCAGGGTGTTGATGAACACCCCTTCAGGGCCACCAGTGACCACCGCCTGGGTCAAGAGATTCCCCGCTTCGCCGTAGAGGTTGTAGGCGCACGCCACTTGCTCCAAACCGTCGAGGTCGCTGACCGTGTAATTGGTGTAAAGGTCGCTGCCCGGTTTCGCCGTAGAGAACACCACCTCCTCAATGACGGTCGGTGCGTGTTGGAAGAACAAATCGAGTGATTCAGATTTGATCAGCCCGTCGAGGTCGCTCACCGAGAAGACCGCTTTCCCTTCACCATCGACCAGCGAGTTGTCCAGTTTGAGTCGGAAAAAGAACACTTGGTGATCATCATTTTGCACCAAGAGCTTGCAAGCCTCTGGTGCAGCACCCCATGTCGGGGTCTCAATCAACGGTGCATTGATTGCCCATCCTGTTTGGGCAAGTTGAGCGCTGGCGCTCTGTATCGGTCGGTCGCTTTCCACGACCACGACCAAAGTAGCGACCTGCCCAAAGGTCATGTTCGTCACACGACCTTGGTCATCACATGCTTCGAACAGCACGACCGATGGGGGCGTGAGAAGGAACGGGACGCTGAGACTCATTGAGGCCGTTGCACCGTGCATCCCTCGACCACTGGCGGTCAACTGCAGCTCTCCGCCCTCCAATGGAACCATCAACTGGCCAAGCGGCATCACCACCTCGCGTTCACCCTGACCAATGTCAAGCGGGAGTTGGATGGGCTCGCCACCGGGCCACTGCAGGGTCAAATCACCGATAAAAGAGGTGTGGGGGTCGTCCACATCGGCCACTTCAATTCGTATCTGTTCCTCACCGTCGCCCACCACGCGGTCAAGCGCCGTGCCGTTTGTCGACTCGACGTGAACCGTGAGGACAGGCGCTTGGTCGGCTACACGCAAGGTCCGCTGGAGGAGGAGTGAGCCAGCATCGGTACGAACTTCGAGTTCCACATCGTCCAGTGCGCTGCTCAGTTCAAGCGCAAAGGTCGTCGTGTAGCAGTAAAGGTGGGCGGCCGATTGAGGCACGAACGACGTGTTGCCCAGTGTGCCGCGATTGGTCATGAACACCGGCACGGGCGCACTCAGGTCGTAGTCGGCGTCCATCACGCAAGCGGTCAGTGTTGTCACCTCGTGCCGGGGTAATCCGACCGCTGGTTTGTTGGGCAGGAAGGAAGCGTTGTTCCATGAAGGGGGGTCAACGCCCGAGGCGTGCGGGCCGAACCAGGTCGGCGGAGCATCCACCACTTGCGTGACGTTGCTGACGGTCATCGTCGCCGACAACTGTTGTTCGTCCACCACTGTCGCCCGAAGCACCACGCCGCCCAGGGCGGCATCGGCTGGAATCACCAACGAACCCTCCCACTTCGTCTCGCTGACCGGCCCGAGGTGAAGCACGTTCCACGTCGTTTCGTTCAGCGTTCCGTTCTGGGAAACGATTTGCCAAGCCAACGTGGCGTTGACCACGCCGATGTCATCGCTGGTTTCCACCGAACAAATCGTGTAGCCGCCCCGTGAAAGCGAGGACGCGCTGCAGTAAACGTCCTCGATGACAGGGGGCGCATTGACGATAACTGAGAGGGATTGGAGATTGTTCCCAAAATGACGTTCTGGTGTCCCGTTGACATAGCGAACGCGCAAGTCAAGGTACCCGCTTGTCGTCGGCACCACGGTCACGTTCACCGTGGTGCGGCTGCCGTGCAGATCGCCTGCTGGAAGCGTCAACGGCGTTTGATTCAGAAGGATGTTGCCGAGGACGCCGCGCACCTCCAATGTGCCGTTGGACGCCGCCATGCCGAGGTTTTCGACCATGACTTCAATCGTTGTCGGCTCGCCGAGGTTGACGAAACCGGTCGAACGGACTGCGACCACGTTCACATCGTGAAGGGTGCTGACATAGGGGGCCATCTTTGGGTCGCCGACCACCACGCCCATCCATCCGGTGTACAGGTTGGCAGCGGCGTGACTTTCGGCCAAATTGTAGCCTGAAGCATAGGTGGGCATGAAGGTGCTCGGCAAGCCGACGGCCGTCAGGTAGGGTTCGTAGACGTAGCCCTTGGCTCCCGACACACCATCTTCAAGGAGGTCTGCGATGAGGGATTGGCCGTAGGCTGTACCCCAGTTGAACGAGCGTCCGCCCGTGGAGACAGCGGTGTCTGCGATGGAACCGTTGACCCAATCCATGTGGGGCCGGATGGCTCGTAGAATTACAGAATCGATGTAGAGTGAACCAACCGTGGAGGTGGATTCGATGTCGAGCAGCACCTTGATGTTCAGGTCCGTGGCTTGCGCAGCCGGGCGCATTCGCAAGGTTTGTGAGGCCCACGAGGTCGTGAACGTCTTGGCGTTGGACGTGTTGGTGGACAGCAGGGTACCCGTGCTGTCAACGCCATCAACGCTGAGCGAGAAGGCACCGTTGACCTCACCTTCACGTTGACCGTAGACGTAGATGTTCCACGCGTGGTTCATGAGGTCGGGAGGAATGCTGAACGAGGTTTCGAGCGTGGCTACACCAACACCTGCTCCGGAATAGGTCGTGCAGTTGTCGATGATGGTCCGTCGTAGGGCCGTGATGTCGTGGTCTTCGAGGGCCACGTCCCAGACCATTACCTCGTCAATCATGCCCTCAAAATAGGCGCTGCCGGCGCGATTAACGCCCAGTTTGTAGAGGTCGACGTTGGTAAACGAGCCGCTGGGGTAGGTATCTTCCCTGACCAACACGCCGTCCATGTACTGGCGAAGGTCGCCGTTGTCAAACACGGAGACCAGATGGGTCCAGCGCTGGGCCACCACGTCGCCGAAGGTTTTGGTTTGGTTGTTATGAAGACGCCATTGTTGACTTGAAATCATGTGTTGGAAGGAGGCATTGGCGCCGGCTTGGTTACTCACAGCAAAGGTGGAGGCATAACTGGACGGCGAGGTGGTGTTGGCCCACACCCACTGGCTGACAGAGAGGTTCCCATCGAAATCATCCACGTTCACACTCGCCACATCGTCCGTGCCGTCAAACCACAGGCAACCTCCATCGGGGCATGTTCGCCAGTTGCTGTTGTCCATGCCGCTGAGTGAAAGGTTGGCTTGGTCGGTGCCGTTGTCCACCGCTGTTGTCCCGCTTCCATCTTCAAACGACCAACGATGGACGAGGTTGGACGCCTTTGGCGCCATGTCGGTCGCGACGTAGAAGGCAGTTGATGGAACAGCGGCTTTCGGTGTGTTCGGCCCCTCCCAGGAAAAGATCAACCCGTGAGGCCCCCCACCTTGGAAGAATTCGATGCGGAACTCATGGAGCCCTTCGGTGAGGTTGACAAAGCCGGACCGCTCACGCATGCCGTGCATGCCGTAGTTGGTGGCCAGGGACTGACCGTTGATCCACACTTCCGTACCGTCGTCTGAGTTGATGAAGAAGGTCCAGTTTCCTGTGTGTGGTACGTCGATGAGTCCGCTAAACCGAGCACCCCAATGCTGCTTGAACCTATCGTCAAGGCCGGGGTATGCGTTGTAAGAGGCTCCTCGGTTCAAATGCGGTTCAATTTGAACGCGGTCGGGATGCCGATCGATGAGCGATGGCATGCTGGCGGAACTGAAAATCACGCCATCGTTGTCAAAATATTCGCCGTAAATGCCCTGCATGCCCTTGCCTCCGTCTTGGTCGCAATCGGTTCGAAGGCTGGCCTCAAACGCACCGTTTCCGTTTTGCTTGGTATCGGTTTGGTAGGTCCACGTGAAGTTGTCTTCGGGCGCCACCGAAGGTGAGGTGTGGTTCCAGTAGCGAGAACCGCTCTGCCACGTAGCGTCCAAGGTGTCAAAACCGCTGTTGGGCAAGTAATTTCGGTTCCAATTGCCGTCGTTACTGCCCCACGAGGCGTACCCCATGACGTTTGAGACGTTGGTGACGAATTCCGTTTCCTCATCGAAGAGCACGGGCACCCCCATGCTGTTCAGCGTGGTGTTGGCCGTGTAGAGGTCGTCGTTCCAAAACTTGTAGCCTGAATTGTTTCGGTTGGTGGCGAGGTCAAGGACGAACGTACCTTGGTTGCCAAGGCTTTGGTTGGCGCGTTCAATGAGGCCGAGGGCCGTTTCGACGGTGTAGCCCGTGAGTCGTGTGACGAGGAAGAAACCGTACTTGCTTCGGGTGAAGGGTTCCATGGCTTTGCCCGCCAGTGGCCCATAGTCGTGCGTTCCCCAGTAATTCGCGCCAATGGTGCTGTTGTATGCCCCTCCTAGAAGGGACAATTCTTGGTCAAAGCTGGCCTTGTCGTTGCCTCCTGAAACACGAAGCGGTATGCCCTTGGTCGTGACGAGGTAGTTGAGGCTGTTCACCGAGCTCCGGTTTTGAAGCATCTCGAGGAAGGGGGTCGCAAAGTACGTGTTGAATTGATTTCGATTGACGGTTTCACCGGTGGGCGTCCCGGATTGATTGAACACAAACACACGGTCGAGTGAGATGTTTCTTGCTGCAACGAACGCCCAGCCGATGGTTCGACTTTCTTCCGAGAGGTTGTTGATTAAAACGCCAACGTCGCTGTAATCGATCACGCTCTCGTAGGTGAAACCCTCGGGGACGGCGATGGAAGGCCACGGTGTCTGATTCCACACGTCGGTTTGTTCACCCACCACAAATCCGCGGAACATCCCTTGTTCGTCAAGGCTGAGCGGCGAGGAACTCGGTTCATGTGACGAAGGGCTCGGGGGAACAAGCGACAACAACAAAAGCCCGACGAAAGCGATGCTCGCCGCCTTCGTCGACATGTTGTTTGGACCGAGAGCGTGATTTTAGCCGTATCGCCTTCGTGGCCACCGGCTCCATCTACTCGACCCCTGCGATTTGATGCGTTTCATGGGAATTCGGCGTAGATAATATGTAGGGTCGCCTCATCTCCGAACTGATGGCCGAACTCTACATGGCACGAACGTGCAAGCACGGTGTTCTCCGAGTGATGGGTGGCGATGTTTGGAACCACAGCGGTGACGTACTCATCACGCCCGCTAACAATCGTCTTTCAGGGCGCGAAGGCTTGGACGCCATGATTCACCAAAAGGCCGGCAAGGAATTGACGCAAGTCACCCGCAACATCTGCCTGGACATGCGCAAGATCAACGCCCCTCCATGCGCCGTCACCAAGAACGTCGTCACCGAACCGTTCGCGCTTGAGGCCAACTACAAGCACATCATTCACGCCGTTGGCCCGGACTGCCGCCGCCCGAACCAGGACGAATCCCGCCGAGAACTTCTTGCTGAAACCTATGCGAACTTGTTCGCCACCATTGAAGAGATGGGCGACGTTGCGTCGGTCGTTTCGCCACCGATCTCGATGGGTGTGTTCGCTTACCCGCACCGTGAAGGCGCTCGCCTCACCCTTCAGGTCTTGCTTGAAATGATGGACGGCGAGAAGGACTACGGCATTCGAAACTACACCATCGTGGTGAAAGAGAAGAATTTCATCAGCAACATGCGAACGGTCTACCGTGAGGGTGAGGACCAGTTCCCCGGTGTGGACACGACGATGCAGGACTCAGTTCGCTAATCGCGAGTCAATCCGGTCCAATTTGGCGTCGAGTGAAATCCGTTCGTCGTTGACCTTTGACAGCGACGCGCTTTCCAAATTCCGTTCAACGGAGAGTTTCATCCGCTTCATCTCGTTGATGCGTTGTGTTCGGTCTTTGGGCCGGTTGACCGCACTTCGCATGCTCATCAACCATTCTTCGAGGAGCGCAGCACCCCATTCGGGGACGCGTAACTCACTCGACAGGTAGATGCTTTGCCGGCGATGTTGGAACCGTGTTTTCCCCTCGCTCGTTCGGATGCCTTGAATGGAGCCGGGGTTCCAGGTTTCAAGGGGGATGTGGAGGTGTTGTTGAATCAGCAACGAGCCGTCGCTGTCGAGCAGGAAATCAGCGATGAGAACACTGGACGAGAGGCGAATGAGGACCTGAACGATGTCGTCGTGGTTGGCCCAGTCTGAAATGCGAACCGGACGCTCACCCCAAGTCTCCTCGCACCAAACCTCAATCGCCATGTTGTGGGGGTGCATGCTTCCCAAGCGATGCCAACCCATCATCAAGGTTTGTCCCTCTGGCCTGCCTTGCAGCGGTATCAATGTTCAAGACGGAACAGCGCGTCGGTTGTTCATGGTGGGCAGTTGGGGGTCGGTTCAGGCCGATTGGACCGTCTTGTTCGCCCTGCTCATCGGCTGGTATGTTCTCATCAAAACATGGGAGCGAAACGGGACCCTTGACCGTTGGAACGCCACGCGAGCCCTCGGCATTGTGTTGATGGTTCGCACGCAACGTGGGCAGCGCTTCCTCGATTGGATGGCACGTCCTCGTTCGTTCTGGAGGGCCTACGGTGAGGTTTCGTTGTGGGTCTGTTCGGTTTCGATGTTGGTGGTCGGCTTGGTCGTATTGCTGGCTTTCATCACCTCGCTGATCTCACCGCCTACCGCCACCCCCCCGTCGGCCAGCGAACTCGTCGCTGTGCCCGGCATCAACCCGGTCATCCCTCTCGGTTGGGGCGTCGTGGCCTTCGTCGTGTCCCTGGTGATTCACGAATTCGGCCACGGGCTGCTGGCGCGAGGCCACGGCATGCGCGTCCGCTCGTTCGGTTTGCTTCAACTCGGACCGCTGCCTCTCGGTGCGTTTGCCGAGCCCCAATCGGACGAATTAATGCGTGCACCTCGACGCGAACGCCTCCGGATGTTTGCTGCTGGTCCGGCGACCAACCTCTTTGCCGCGTTTGTGATGCTGCTGATGTTGGGTGGCCTTGCGACGCAACTGGTGGCTGACGAGGATTACATCCACGTTCAGGGCATCGTGCTCGAAGGAGGCGCAGACCAAGCCGGTATGCAACCGTGGGACACGCTGGTTTCAATCGACGGCCAGCCCGTTCACACCACCGAAGATTTCCGAGCCATTTTGTCTGGCTATTCAAGCAACGACACCGTGGACATGGTGGTCATCCATCAAAACGGTACGCGGGAGACCCTCCAAGCCACGTTTGGCGACAAACACCAGCACTACCTCGGCCTTGGTTGGAGCGAAGAGGTGCTCGCCAACCTCGAGGTGGAGCCCGGCGACCCCTTCCTTGGTGTTGAGGGTCTGTCGGAAGGCACGGCCGGTATCGACCGGCTCGCTGGCCCCCTGTCCCCGCGCTTCGAAGGAACGTGGGGCCAACGGGCGCTTTCCTTGCCGTTTCACATACTCACCATCTTGCTGATCCCGTTCGAGATGGGTGGGGTGGCCATTCACCCGTTTGAGGAGGCGCTGATGGTGGCAGGTGATGGTCTGGTCGGTGGTTTGCTTGGAACGGACGTGCTGATGTTCTTCACTCACCTGTTGTTTTGGCTGATGTGGGTCAACATCCTGTTGGGGTTCACCAACCTCATCCCCATGGTACCGTTCGACGGAGGCCACATGCTGAGGGACATGTTGCACGCCTTCTTGAGCGGGGTCAAACGTTTGGGTCGTAAACTCAAACTGTGGGACTTGCATCCCATGTGGGTTGATCATCTTTCGACCCGAGCCTCCAGTTACTCATCGCTGGTCTTGCTCATGATGCTCTTGTTCACGATGTTCATTCCTTACCTGTGAACGGGAGCAAGGTTGAGCGACGACGGGCAAGTTCTGCCAGGATGTCGTCGGTGCTTTGCTCCGTGTTCTCCGCCATCGTGGCTGATTGATGCGAAGCCCGCTTGCTTAGGGCGCGCAGTGGGTCGGTTTCGCCCTCCGGTGAGCACAACAAGCCAATGAATCGATTGAGGGGCATGCCTTGTTCCCAGTCGATGAACGGAGAGCCGGTTCGCGTGAGCGGCAGCGCGGGGATCATCGTCGCTAAGCGTGCCAGCGTACCGGTCAAGCCTTCGGTCTCCACGCGGAAGATCCGCCATGAATCACCTCGAACACCCTTCCTACGATGAGCGTACAGCGGCATCAAACCGGACCGCTCACCCTCTCGAATCATGGCGAGCAGCTGGTCTTTCGTTCGGCCGGAGAAGTAGAGTTTCTCGGCCCGTGTCGACTTGACTTCGATGGGGAAGCAACAGTCGCCTCGAAGCGCCACGAGGTCGCCGCTTCCTTCCATGCCAGAGCCAGCCGCACGGACCACGAGGAACGGCCGCTCCTTCACTCGACCCATGCGTTGTTGCTCCTCAGGCGAACAACTCTTGGTGACGGCACGGACGCCTTTGTCGGTGCCAGCAAGCACCTCCCTGAGTTCACGCTCGTAAGCGCCCGTCATGGGCCGACATCGGTGTCCATCGTTCTTGATAACTTCGGCGAGCAGGAGCACAGGAAAACGAGTTCCATGCAGGGGACTGAACGCCGACCGATAGGTTAGAACAGGGCGGTGGGTTAAGCGGGGATGTGAAGCCGCTGTACGTCCGGACGGATGACTTTCGGTTGGCTCACCGTCTGCTGAGTGAGTTCACCCAACGAAACTTACCCGTCAAGCAAATTTCTCCCTCACAACCCGTCGAGCAGGGCGCCTATTGGTTTGGGACGCCGGAGGAAGTGGCCTCGTTGGGCGGTCGCGGTGTGGCCGTGGATGCAGATTCCGTGGCTTCGACGGTCTCAACGTGGTTGCTTTCACGTCAACTTGAGTCACCTCCAAAACGGCTGGTCGTCGGGATCGACCCGGGCCCACGACCCGGTTTTGCCTTCCTTGCCGACGGCGTGGTGCTGGGCAAAAGGGAGATGGAAACCATCGACGACGCCATCGATTCAACGGTTCAACTGGTCAACGACATCAAGCCGCTGGAGGTCTTGGTTCGGGTTGGCCACGGTTCACCCGTTCATCGAGACCGGTTGGTCAATCGTATGCTCTCCATGGGCTATCACGTGGAGATTGTCAACGAACACCGAACGAGCTCGGGGCAGCCTCGACACGCTCACGGTGCGGCGGCCATCAAGATCGCCATGTTGTCCGGAAAACTCGTCCATGAACAACGGGACGTGAAGGTCACCGAGGGCGAACTTCGCAACCTTCAGCGCATCAGTCGTCAGCGTTCCAAGGGCCGCCTCAGCCTTTCGTTGGAAGCGGCTCGGCGCGTTGCATGCGGCGAGTTGACGATGGACGAGGCCCTCAAGAACGCCGGTCACGACGCCTCATCTTCGTGATCGCGGTTCGTTTTGGCCATCATCACCAGTTCGGGCGAGCGATTCAGCCACCATCGGAAGGCCTTCTCGCTGACGACGGGTGCGAACACCACACCACCCAGCACGGCAAACAGGGCGATGAAGGACATGGAAGGGACGTCCCGGGTTCCGTAGGATTCCGGCCCCCCAACCATCAGTTTGACCGTACCGAGCCAGGGGATTTCGCCGCCTGCGACACCGATGACCCAATCATCACGGATGGGGCCGACCACGCCCGAAGCGCTGTGAACACCGGCCGACCCGTTGTTGGCACCGCCGCCTTGGTCGACGGAACATTTGTTGTTGTCCCCGAGGGTGAGCATGCCCTCATGGCGGGGCTCCCATTGCCACACGACAAGGTGCGCCTCCACGTTTCCGTGAGCGGGGCGTTTACAATCATAGTAGCCGGCGTCTGTGCCGTCAAAACTCACGGTGACGTTCTTGACATTGGTGACGCTCGTTCCGGGCACCGACCACGTCAGGATACAGGAGCCGGGCAATCCATCGTCCGCCACACGACGGTCATCGTACGTGGCTTCCTCCGGACAGGGTTCGTCCGAGGCTCGGTTGGGGGCGACGGTCTCCTCGGCCACCACTCGCATGATGGCCCGGTGAATGATGGGTGTGCCGCCCTCGCCGTTCTTGGCGTAAATGATGACATCGCCTTCGAGGCCGTGTTGGCTGTAGCCGTAAGCAGGATGGTTCACGTCCGTTGCTTCGGCGAAGGTGACGATGGTCCCTGCCGGCTGGTTGTGGACAAGGATGAGGTCGCCTGCATCGATGCTACCGATCTCGCCAGCCTCGTCGTGAATCATGGACTTTGATTCCACGACCACCAAGGGCGGCATGGAGCCGGTGTGGACGTACATGGCGCCAACCAAACACGCGATCATGGCCACGGCAAGCCCTATCTCGAGGACGAGCGAACGCAGCGGGTCGTGGTCGGACATGGGTCGCCCTCGGCTTTACCGCTTCACGCCGCGCTTATCAAGGAAAGCATTCCACTGCTCAAGGTGGCCTGCTCCCAGGGCTTCGGCAGCCTCAACACCCTCGGCTTTTCGACGGCGCAACTCGGCGGTGGATTGAATCTCCTTGATTTCTTCAAGCAAGGCCACATAGCCCCGGAAACGAAGGAATTCCGGGAAGGCGACGAGAAACAGGATGAGGGAAAGGACGGCTCCGACGATGGCACCGCCGGTGAATTCGTTCCACTCAGCGTGGTCCTGAAGAAACAGAATCTGATACATGCAAGCCACGAGGAGGACGCCACTCGCACCGGCTGCTGTGGCGCTGATGCCGAATTGTTTTCCGTGTTGTTTGGCCCAAAGTCGCCCAAAGAAACCTGCTTCTTCACTCATGCCTTCACCGGCCAAACCAACGAACCGTAGGCCTTCAATCCTCCCCTGAATCGCTGTTGCTTGCATCGTTCACCGACTGTCGCCGGAGGGCATCATTGAAATGCGATGGAACTCATCCTAAAGATAGCCGGGTGACCACCATGCGTCAAGCCATCTTCCTCACGCTTCTTTTCGTGCTCTCCGTCATGTCCCCACTGGCCGCCGCTGCGACCACGGAAACGCAGTTCAAGGACGGTTCCACCTCTTACGAACACACCTTCTCTCAGAAGGGTGCCGGCCCCGCTGGCGTCATCACCATGCCCATCGGTGCCAATGTCCAATCGGCCAGTTTCAACCTGCTCGGTGAAGCAAGCACCACCACTTACACCAACTTCACCACTAATTCGCACTACGGCGGCGCTGGCGATCAAGACTACACCAGCTCCAACGCCGGTTCTCCCTCCCCGTTCACCACCGCTCGACGCGACAACGTTGAGGTAAGCAGTCAAACCATGTCGCTGAAGGGCAACCC
>CEUV01006098.1_pt1 | contig 39207 bp, 37 predicted proteins | sample 356401 | NCBI WGS metagenome assembly CEUV01 (sample SAMEA2622710, study PRJEB7988) | marine metagenome | isolation source: saline water (ENVO:00002010), including
TTCCGTCGCTACAATGAGGTGAAGCCGTTGGCTCGGCACGTCCACCAAACACGTTTCTCACCAGATTTGGTGGACATAGCCATGCCCGTTTCGTGGCCAAATGTCGCGGGCATTGGCTCGGCACGTCCACCAGAAACGATTGATGACAGGTCTGGTGGCCGCGCCTGGCATCGGCCTTCCCTTCGGTCCAGGCCTCAACCTCGGCACGTCCACCAAACACGCCTCGGCGCGATGTTCATCACCCATCTGGTTCAGTTTGTCTGACGGGGAGAGGACATGACCGCACCCGATGTCGAGAACTCGTACACGTTGGAACCGTTGCTTCCCTTTCACGCGATTGAGAACAAGCGCTACCTCTACCTCGCCCTGCCGGCAAGCACCGTCACGCTGCTCTGCATTTTCACACTCGGCATCAACAGCGAGGTGTTTGAGGCCCTGCCCGTCGTGTTGGTCCTCTTGATTCCCTTCATGGTGATCAGCGCCATCAGGGGGATGATCAAACTCGGAGGCGAGTTCTACAATCCCCTGGTGGCCACCGTGGCCTGTTCGCTTCCGCTGTCGCTGTGGGAAAACATCAATCAGCGCAACAACGGGTGTCTTTCCTTTGGTTTCCCTGGTGAGAGTGGCTGCCCACCTGAACCGCCAGGCTACGAACTGCCCCGCACGGTGATGATCGTCTTTCAGATGGCCGTGATGGTGCTGGCCGCTGGCGCCCTCCAAAGCAAGAACTGGAAGGGCATGTACGCCTTCATGTACGCGTCCTACATCTCGTTCATGATCTACATGTACGCCTACATCTCTGGGCTCTTTGGATGAAGCAACCAACCCGCGCTGAGACTCAAAAGAGGTCGTGGCGGCCTGCGCCAAGGTGAAACGATGGCATGGATGATTTCTGAAGCCGAAGCTGAACATTTCTTTGACGACTTTGGACCGAATCTCGCAGCAAGGGTGGAAGCCGATGAACTCGATGTCGAGTTGCTTGAGTCGTTGGTGCACGATGACGAACACGTGCTCCTCCTCGCCAATGAATACGTGGCTTGGTTGGCGGATGAGCACGCTTCGGCCCTCACCGAAGCGCATGAAGAGGCCTACGAGGATGCCCGGTGTTCCGTCTGGCGCTTTACCCAAGGCGAGGCGTGGGTGGAGGTTGAAGCCGGCACATGCCGCGTGATTGGACGTTCATCCTCGTTTCCAATCGACCTGATTGAACCTCAACCGAAGGACTGACGTCCTCGGCGAGCGAGCAGGCCCCATGGACGCCATCAACCTGCTCGAAAAAGCGGGCCTCGTCGACGCTTTGTGGAGCCCGCGCGTGGTCGGGGAATTGAACGACGTGCAAGTCAAAGTGGCCCGCATTCACGGTGATTTCGTCTGGCACGATCACGAGGACACCGACGAACTCTTCCTCGTCATCCAAGGCAGCATGCGCGTGGAATACCGCGACCGCGCCGTGACCCTCAACGAAGGCGAGATGCACATCGTGCCCAAAGGTGTCGAACACCGAACCGCAGCCGATGAGGAATGCTGGTGCGTCATCATGGAGCCGCGTGGCGTGGTCAACACGGGCGAGGCGGGTGGCGATTTGACCGCACCAAACGACGTCTGGATTTGAAACCGTCCGCGTCAGAAGAGCGTCTGTTGAACCGGGCCGGATTCCTTTGCGGGTCGTGGCGGCTGGGCCGATGAGCCAGCGGATCGGTGTGAGGCACGTGCTCGGGCTTTCGCTCGACTGCCGTGAAGGGTATAGACCGCGGCACTGACCGCCTTCACGTCCGGCTGGACACGCACGGCATGGACCTTCGCCACGCCCGCCTGCCGGGCCTCGGCCTCGTCAACAATGGGGATGGGGTAGTCCACGCCCACGGTGCATCCGGCCTCTGCTTGCATGGTCTCGCTCATCGTCCACGGTTCGTGGATGAAAGGCGCGGGAACCTTGGCCAGTTCAGGCACCCACGTCCGAATGAAGTGACCCTCAAGGTCGTGATCGAGGCCTTGCTTCAGAACGCTGTAGGCACGTACGCTGTTGATGCCGGTGGTCCCGGTCTGCATGCCGATTTGTGACCAGTGGATGCCTGGCTCGTAATCCAAGAAGGACCGCGCGAGGTGCAAGCCCGTTTCGCGCCACGGCAAGTCGAGGGTGTAGGCGGCGGCCGCCATCATCATCGCCCGCATCCTGAACGACGTCCACCCTGTCGCCCGAAGGTGACGCATACAGGCGTCGAAATAGGGCCAACCGGTTCTGCCTTCGCACCACGCAACGAAGCGTTCCTGATCCAATCGACGCTCGAGGCGCTCATCGAGGAGCGGATTCTGAGCGACGAGGTCGAGGTCGGTCTGCATTTCCAGCTTCTGGATGAAGTGGTCGTGCCAAGCCAGCCGGCTTCTGAACGCGGAGATGCTGCGGATCCAACCGTCCACGGAACCGCCGGCGGCCCGCTGGCGCCGCAAGGTGTCCAAGCGCGCTTTGGCCATGGCGTCCACGCGTCGTATGGACAAGGATCCAACGCTCAAGTGTGGAGCAAGGCGGGAGGCGTGAAGGGCGGCGCTGACGGGACCGGACATCGCCCATCGGTACGGTTCTCCTCGCTCCTCGAGGAAGGAATTGGCGAGGGCCAACGCGGCCACTTCTCCGGGTTCTGGTCGGTCCTGCAACACGCGGGCCTCGAGGCCTGCGTCGGCGAGGGTCGGCCATGGCTCGTCGCAAGGGATGCCCTGCAACCCGAAGGGAGCCTCAAGCAACGGGGCTGCGATCCGCGCATCCCTTGCGTCCTTCCAGCCGTCTCGGTCCTGAAGACGACGGATGACGCCGTTGTTCGGATGCTCAACAAAGGCCACACCGTTCTCCGCGCACCACGAAACCACGGCCTTGTCGCGGTCGTAGGACCACTGCACGCCTGTTTCCTCATGCGCATGAACGGTATGCACCACGTGCTTGTCGTGCAAGGACGACAAGGCTTCGACCGCATCGGCGTACAGAACATGCAGAGCTCCGCCCCGTCGTCGAAGGTCACGGTCCAAGCGTTCGGCCACGTCCAACTCCCACTGGAGGTGGATGGCATCGACATCGGGTTGCTTGATGCGAAGCGGCTCGAGCAACATCAGGCACAGGATAGGCCGACCTGATGCAGCCGCAGCAAGCAAGGGGGCGTGGTCACGGATGCGCAAGTCGCGCTTGAACCACACCACGTCAATGGCCACGGCGACAAGCGCGTCGCAGGGCCCTATGAAGGCGTGTTCAAGGTGAAAACGCGTGAATGCCGCGTTCAGGATTTTCCGGTACAATCCGATACGGGTTCATGTGCTGGTGAGACCAGAAGTAGTGGTGCTTGATGTGGGTCCAGTCCACGGTCTCAGCGACCCCGGGCAAGGCCAAGAAACGTTCGAGGTAAGCGGTCAGGTTGGGCATGTCAGCGATGCGAGCACGGCTGCACTTGAAGTGGACCACGTACACCAAATCGAAGCGCAGCAAGGTCGGGACCAAACAGACATCGGCCTCGGTCAACACGCCTTGCCCCTCACCAACCAGCCAGTCACGACCCTCGAGGTGAGCCTCGAGTTCGGCGAGACGTCCAAACAGCACGTCCACGGCAGCATCGTAGGCCGACTGTGAACGGGCAAATCCGGCTTTGTAGACGCCGTTGTTCACCGGTTCGTAATTCGCGTCAATCATCGCATCGATGGCTTCGCGGAGATCGGGTGGACACAGCACGCGCCCGTTGGTGAGCCCTGCTTCCGAGAAGGAGGTGGTCATCATTCGGACAATTTCTCGGCTTTCGTTGTTGACGATGGTGCCGTGATGACGGTCCCACATGACGGGCACCGTTCCGATGCGAGGCGATGAGGTCCACGACGGAGCCGCCGCGGCGTAGATCTCCTCCAGCGAGGTGCTGCCCAGCACGCGGTCGGCTGTTGCTCCCGGTTCATCTGGATTGAAGATCCAACTGCCGTCGTTCTGCATGCGCCAATCCACGACGTCCACGCTGATGGCGTCCTCAAGCCCCAACAAAGCCCGCGTCAAGAGGGTGCGGTGCGCCCATGGACACGCATAGGAGACGTACAGATGATAGCGTTCAGAAGCCGGTTCGAACGGACCTTCCGCTGAGACGTGGTCTCGGAACTCGCTTGACTTCCGGACGAAGGAGCCTTGCTCGAAAGCGCTGGTCCACGCGCTTGCCTGTTCCGCCATGAGCGTGCATCGAAGCAATGGGCTTGAACCCCTGCTTTCTCACACCTGAGCAGGTCCCGGAGGCGAAACCACCTCCGCACGTCTGATGAACCACCCCCGAAACCGAGGGGCATGGTGCGCGCGGAGGACCTCGTGGTCGAGACCTTCTTTGTCGGGCCGCTCCAAATGCGCTGCTCGGTGGTCTGCGACACCTCGACCGGCGACACCGTGGTCATCGACGCCGGTGACGAACCGGGGCGGCTCATCGCGTGGAACGACCACGGTGAAGGTGCTGGACCCAACTGGTCGAGCGCGCCCGGTCCGGTGCATGCGGGGGAGCGCACGGTTGTGGCCTTGCTGAACACGCACGCACATTTCGACCACTCCGGCCACATCCCGACCGTGCGCGAGCACTGGGGCGTCGAATGGTGGCTCCATCCAGACGACACCTTCCTGCAAACCCTGGCCCAGCAAAGCGCTGCACGGTGGGGCCTCCCACCCTTGCCTGAACCCGCCGTGGCCGACCACGACCTTGGTCATGGAGAGACGGTCCACGTTGGAAGCCTGACCTTTGAGGTCCTCCACACGCCCGGCCACACCCTCGGCGGGGTCTGCCTTCTGCTTCGGGTCGATGGCGCCGCAGATCACCTCTTCGTGGGCGACACCCTGTTCGCCGGCTCTGTCGGGCGCACGGACCTTCCCAACACGGGAGGCGATTTCCAGCTCTTGGCGAACTCGATTCATACCCACCTTTGGCCGCTTGATGGCGACACCGTGGTGCATCCGGGACATGGGCCCCTCACCACCATCGGGCACGAGCGCGAAACGAATCCCTTCGTTGGCGTCGGCGCGGGCGAGCACGGCACCTACGGGCGGGGCAAGTACGCTTGACCTCAGGACATCATGCCTGAGAGGGTCGAGGTCAACACGGGAAGCGCTTCTTCCCACGTGGCCACGATGCCGTAATCGGCGTGCTTGAAGATTGGAGCATCTGCGTCCTTGTTGATGGCCACGATGTACTTCGAGGAGCGCATGCCTGCCAGGTGCTGAATCGCACCAGAAATGCCGACGGCGATGTACAGGTTCGGGTTGACCGTCTTGCCGGTCTGACCGACCTGCATGCTGTGAGGGATGTCATCCCAGGTGTCCACGGCGGCGCGGGAGGCGCCAACGGCGGCACCGATCGTGTCGGCCAGCGTTTCGAGGTGGCTGAAGTTGCCCGGGTCGCCCATTCCACGGCCACCCGAGACGATGATGTTGGCTTCTGCGACGTCGAGGCGTTCGCTTGCGCGGGCCATCATCTCCACCACCGCGGTGCGCACGTCGCCGGTGGCGTCAACCACAGACACATCGGCGCCACCACCGGCATCAGCGGCAGCGAAGACGTTCGCGCGGAGCGTGATGACGGATGCACCGTCCACTTCGACGGTTTGCATGGCCTTGCCCGAGAGGATCGGTGAGGTCAATTGGGCCCCGTTGATGCCAACGACGTCCTGCACGACAGGCAGGTCACGACGGGCGGCAAGGCGAGCGGCCAGGTCCTTTGAGCGGGCACTGGCGAGCGCGATGACGGTGCCCTGAGGCGCCACGGCATCGATGGCCTGAGCCCAAGCGGCAGCGTCGTAGGCGGCAAACACGTCGGACTTGGCGGCGATGACGCGGCCAACGCCGGCAAAAGCGGCTGCGTTGGCCACGCTGGCATCGGTGCAGGGGACGACGACGGTCGGGTTGGCGCCCATGCCAACGGCGGCGGTCACGAGTTCAGCGGTGGAGGGAGCGACAGCGCCCCCAGCGGTTTCAGCAATGATGACGGTTTCAGACATGGTGATCACCTCAGAGAACGTTGGCCTCCTCACGGAGCAGACGGGCGACGTCCGCAGCAGCGGCACCGCCTTCGTAGGACTTGCCCGCGGGCTTGGCGGGGGGAAGCGCGCATCCAACCACGCGAACGGTGCTGGCGCCAACCGCGGCAGCACGAACGTCAACGGCCGCCTTCTTGGCTTGCATGATGCCGCGCACGTTCGGCTTGCGGACCTTCAGGTCGCCCTTGTCGCACGAGACGACGGCAGGCATGGGAACGTGCACGCGCGCGTTCCCGCCCTCAGCCGGGCAAAGCGCGTGAAGATCGCCTGCGAAATCCAAACCCACGACGTTGGAGACGCTGGCCCATCCCAGACGCTCAGCGACGCCTGGACCGGTGGAGCCTGCGCCGGTGTCGGCCGCCGACTTGCCGCAGTAGACGACCTCAGCGCCGAGTTCGGTGACCGCGGCCGCGATGGCGGCTTGCAGCGCGTTGGAATCGAGCCAACCCTCGTGGTCAAGGCGGACGATGTGGTCCGCGCCGATGGCCTTGGCGTCCTTCAGCACCTTGTCAGCACCCGCCCCACCCATGGTGAGGGCGGTCACGTTGCCTCCAGCGGCTTCCTTGTGGCGAAGGGCTGCTTCGAGGGCGAACTCGTCGTAGGGGCTCATGACCATCTTAACGCCGCTCATGTCAACAGCATCGCCCGAGATGGCGATGCGCGCGTTGGTGTCCGGAACTTGCTTGACAAGGACGACGATTTCTGGCATTTTGGCACCTGTGTTCAAGTGCACCGGTGCGAGGCACAAGAAGGTTGTCTCAAGCCTTCAAGGCCCTTCCTGAGGGGAGGGCTGCAGGGGCGAGATTGATGAACCGTCTTGGCGGAGGCGCAGGTCCATGTCGTTCGGTCGTCGAGAGGTCGGTCCAGAGGTCGACGAGCAGGAACTGATGAACGCCTTCGGCGAGCTCATCGAAAACAAGTACAGGAGCGACTTTGAGATGCTCTCGACCTGCGAAGAAGAGATCTTTTCCTTCGAGGTCGAATGGGATGACCTCTGTGCCGACCCAGTCATTCAGGGCCACCTCGGGGACAACCTGGATCGCTTCATGACGGTCGCAGAACGGGTGCTCAACGACCGTTTCGTTCCATACATGGCGAACCCTTGTCGTCTCGTGCTCCGGCTGAGCGGCCTTACGGACCACCACAAGCGCCGCTTGGACAGCCTTCGCATGCGGGACCGCCGCAAATTGTTCACCTTTGACACCCTCGTTGTGGGCCGGACACCACCGCTTGGCTACCTGCAGAAGGCCTCCTATGCGTGTGCGGCCAAAGGGTGCGATTTCGTCAGGGAGATCGAGCAACGCCTTGCTCGACAACGTGAGAGCCCCGGTCCATGCCCAAAATGTGCGGAGCGCTTCCTTTCAGGGATGGAGCCCGAAGAGCGGGAAATCGCCGCACGCTTCCTGCCGCGCTCGTCGTACAACCTCGTGAACGAGGATCTGCGCTACATCGACGTGCAATACCTCTCGCTGATGGACGCCCTGCCGGACGCAGATGGACCCTGGTCGCTGGGCCAGCACGTCTGGACAGCGGTCGTCGATGAGGACTTCGTGGACGCGTATCCCATCGGTTCCTTGGTCCGCCTTCACGCCACCGTCCATGTCGATCACCTCCCCGAGCGGACCTTCGACAAAGACACCCGACGCGTTATGATATTGCGCGTCGAGGGCATCGACCTGCTGGACGAGCACGCCACCCACTTCGACGAAGTCACGTGGACGAGCGAGCCTTCCTGGCGGTGATTCAGCGGCCCATCAGGGTGCGAACGGCCTCGAGGAGATCCGGCTCGGCCTCGAAGTGAGACGCCACGCTCGACAACCCTGCAGCGAGTCCGTCGGCAACCCCCCACTTGGCATCGAGTGGATGGAGGGTGCCGTCAGCAACGGCAGCGCGGAAGGCATCGAGGTCATCCCAGGTTGAGGGTTCGCCAAACTTCGGATTGGGCGTGACGTGGATCACGCCTTGCTCTGGAAGCACGATGTGCTCGGCGAGTTCGTACACTGGCGAATGCTCGTCAGCAGGGTCGAGGTACGCCTTCCGCATTTTTTTCCTCATCACGGCTTGGTCGTCGTGAAGCAAAATGGCGCCCCGTGGATCGGATTTGCTCATCTTGTGATCGAAGGTTTCCATCCGGCCGCCAGAAGCATTGAGGCCAGAGATGATCGGGGTGTGCAGGCAGGTGGCCTTGCGCCATCCCCAGCGTTGCGACACGTCGCGCATGTACATGTGCGCCTTCCGCTGGTCCATGCCACCAATGGCCAGATCGATGTGCATGTGGCCGATGTCGGCCGCTTGCATTGCCGGGTAGTAGAACTTCGACAAATCGTTGTCCGAAGACGCTTCGTCACGCCCCATGATGGAGAAGGTCTTCCTCACCTGCGCGAGGGTCATGCCCTTGCTGCACCGCAAGACACGCGCCCAATAATCACCGTCGGACATGACCGTCGAAGCCCAAACGAAGCGAAGTTGCCCAGCACCTTCACCTTCCTCAGGATGGCCGAGCAGGGCGCGGAAGGTGTCTTCCATGTAGCGTGCCGTCGTCTGAATCGCGGCCATGTCACCGCTGAATTTGTCGTTGACCCAAGCGTGCCAATCCGCCAAGAAGACCATCACGTTGGCTTGTGCATCGAGCAGTTTGCGCAGCCGAAGGGCGAGCACCTTCCAGCCGATGTGGGCCGTGCCTGACGGCTCAAACCCCACATAGCAGCGGATCACGTCGTCTCCGGCCATGCTTGGACCTCCGGCCAAGACCGAGATGAGGTGGTCGAGGCCGACCACTTCCTGTGCGCCGTTGACCATGAGTTTGAGCCGCTCCAAAGCGGTCTCGTCGAGGTCCGCCAATCCAGGATGGGCCTCAGCCATGGCATCCAGGTCGACGAGGTCCACGTGTTCACCTCAGAGGAGATCCTTGAGTTTCTTGATCATGCCTTCCGTCGGGCTCTTGCCCTCGTCCAGAACGGCTTGAAGCGCATCGATGCGGTCCAGGATGGCCTGCTTGCCCGCGTCGTCCAACGAGGTGCTGAGCTCCAGCGTCTTTCGCGCCATGTTGATGGTGGATTTTGCACCGGAGATGTTCTTGGCCTCTTCTTTGGCCTTGTCGCCGCGCTGCTTGGCGTTGTATCCCGTGGCGTCGTCAAGGAAAGTGGACCAACGGCGGCGCGACTCCATCGCGACCTCCATGCCGTTGTCGTCAAGGAAAGCCTGGAGATCTTCGCCCTTGAGTTGGACGACGTCGACCACAAGGCGACCCTCGGCGTACTCGCCGGTCACGCTGGTCATCAGGCCGAAAGAGGCCTGGAAGCGCCCGTCGACGTCGGCGGTTGCACCGTCGAAGGCCTCTGCGGCCAACTTGGCCAATCCCGCGTTTCCTCCGGTCTTCTTTTCATGGCCACGTCGGACGTGAAATCGCTCCATGCACCTTGCCACGGTCATGCTCGGCATAAGGTTCGCCCCGCGAGCCGGCGAACCTCACCTCACAGGAGAGGTTTTCATGCACGTCGCCGCCCCACGGCCATGCGTCGCCTCATCGCCGTGGCTTTGGCGGCACTGTGTGCCTTCGCTGCCCCCGTTGCTGCGGCGCCGGCCGTCGTGCTCTCCGACGGCGGGGCCATCGAGGCGCCGGGTGCGCTGCTGGGCATGGACGTTCGACCCGGCGGAGAAGCCGTGCTGCTGGTCGGTGAAGACGGCTGGGCCCACCGCATCGATGGACTGCAGCCTGATCGAAGGGACTTCGACGTGGCGTTGGGAACCGGACGAAGCGTGGACATCAACGCCGTGGACTGGCATCCAGGTGGCGCCACCGCTTTGCTGGTGGGCGACACGGGATTGCTGATGCGATACGTGGGCGACACCCACGCCGTGACCAACGCCAACGGATCGAACCTGCTCACCGGCCGGGACCTCATCGACGTGGCCTGGCGGCCCGGAGCAGACGTGGCCTACATCGCCTCATCGGACGGGGGCCTGTGGCGCTTCGCCGAAGGGACCGGCCCCGTAATGCTTGAGGACGGTCTTGAGACCGAGGACATCGTCGATCTCGAATGCCATCGCTCCGCAAACGTGTGCGTCGTGACCACCAGTCAAGACGGCTTGGCGGTCATCGGGCGTTCTCACGACGTGACCTGGCTGACCGGAACCTCCTCCACGACATGGTCAACCGTGACCTGTGCTGACCCGACCCTCAACGAGTGCACCGCCTTCGGACTTGGCGGCTCGACGATGACCATCATGGTGGACACCGAGACCGCGTCGAGGAGCTCCACAGGTCCCATTCGAAACCTGCAGAGCGTGGAATCGGAAATGAGCGGCGCCTCCATCGCTGCTGCAGGAACCACCCTCGTCCACCTGTCCCCACTCGGCCTCATCCGGCATGACCCGGTCAACGACCAGGCCTACGAGCACCTCGGCGCCGAGCAGGCCGTGGCCTTCGACACGACGATCGCAGGACGCTCGCTGCTCGGGGCGTGGGAAAGCGAGATGGGGACGGGATGGTTCTTGACCACCGACGGCGATCTCGTTGGCATGGTTCCTGACCGTTCCGACCAGCAATCCACGGTGCTGGAGACGGTTGCAGGCATCGCCGTGGCCGTTGCGCTCATCGGGAGCATCCTCGGTCTGATATTCATGAACAGCCCAAAGTTACAGGCCGCATACATCCGTCGACGCAACGCGCGCCGGTCCCGTCAGCGCTGAGGGTTATGGAGCCTGCAACAGGTCCTTAGAGCGGTCTCCCCCGCCTAGGACTGAGGGAAGCCAATGGAAGCCTTCGAAGCCCCAGATTTCTACGACATCGAATCCCTCCTCACCGAAGAGGAAATCATGATCCGGGACATGGTCCGGGACTGGGTCGATGAGGAAGTCCTCCCCGACATCGAACACGCCTGCCGTGACGGCGTCTTCCTCGACAAGTGGCGCAAGGACCTCGGGGCCATGGGCGTGCTGGGTGCGCCCCTCAAGGGCTACGATTGCCCTGGCTTGTCCTACGTGGCCTACGGCCTCATCTGTCAAGAACTCGAGCGTGGCGATTCTGGCCTCCGCTCGTTCGCCAGCGTGCAGGGCTCGCTGGCGATGTACCCCATCTGGGATTTCGGCACGGAAGAACAGAAGCAGAAATACCTGCCCGGCATGACCTCAGGCGAACTCATCGGTTGCTTTGGGCTGACCGAGCCCGATTACGGTTCCAACCCAGGCGACATGGTCACCAAAGCCGAGGACATGGGGGACCATTACCTCCTCAACGGTGCCAAGATGTGGATCACCAACGGCAGCATCGCCGACCTCGCCGTGGTCTGGGCCAAACTTGACGGCGTCATTCGCGGCTTCATCGTCGAGAAGGACGACCCTGGATTCTCCGCGCCAGAGATGAAGGGGAAGCATTCGCTGAAGGCGAGCGTCACCTCTGAACTCGTCTTCCAAGACTGCAAGATCCCCAAGGACCGCATGCTTCCCGGCGTGAAGGGCCTCCGCGGTCCGTTCTCCTGCCTCAACAACGCCCGCTACGGCATTTCGTGGGGCGCCCTCGGTGCTGCAATGGCCTGCTTCCATTCCGCCAAGACCTACGCCCTCTCCCGCATCCAATTCGGGCAACCCATCGCGGCGTACCAGTTGGTGCAGAACAAATTGGCTTGGATGCTCCGTGAGATCACCAAGGGTCAGCTGCTCGCCTACCACCTTGGTCGCAAGAAGGACGACGGCTCATGGTTCAACGAGCAGATCAGCCTCGCGAAGATGAACAACGTGGACATCGCCCTGGAAATTGCCCGTGTCGCTCGCGACATTCACGGAGCGAACGGCGTGTTGGACGAATACCCCGTGATGCGCCACATGGCCAACCTCGAATCGGTCAAGACCTACGAGGGCACCCACGACATCCACAACCTCATCCTCGGTCGATACATCACCGGGATCCAAGCCTTCACCCGACAGGCGTGAGCACGGGTGTACCCGTACCATCGCATCGTGGGCCTTCTGCTGCGCCACGCTTTACGCAGGCATGCGCCTATAGACGCGCTGGCAGAGCACACGTTCACCCTCCGACCTGGGCTCGGAGATGCAGACCTCTATCCTGAGGTCAACAACGGTCGGCATTTCGTGCTCTTCGATTTGGCGAGGTACAAGCTGGCGATGCAGATCGGCCTGTTCCGGTACGTCCGACGCACCAAGTCCGCCTTCGTGGTCGGTGGCTCCACCATCCGTTACCGGCATCGCCTCCGACCATGGCGACGCACGGAAATCCGAACCCGCCTGGTGGGCATGGATGAGCGCTTCTTCTACTTCCAACAACGGACGGTTCAGCATGGCCGGACGTGCTCGCTGGCCCTCATTCGAACGGGTGTGCGGAAGAAGGGGGTGGTCCCTCCCGTTGAGGTCATGACCGGCATCGGCCTCGAGGTTGAGCCGTTCACCGAACCGTGGGTGGACGAATGGAACGCATGGGACGATGCAAGACCGTGGCCCGAGGACTGATCAAACGCTTGGCAACACGCCAACGCGCGCCAAGGCGCCCCACACAGGGTCAAGGAAGCGTGGCAAGAAGCGATGACGGAGGTACACGGCTGCGGCGAGGCTGATTTTCTGAGCCTTGTTCAGGCGGATGCGCTGCGTGAAGACGTCACCCTGACTGCGTTCAATTTGCTTCAGAATCTTGTCGTAGAAGGCAATCATCGCCGCGGGCGAGTAGCGGGTCTCGCGGGGCAAAAGCGGAAGCAGTTGCCGTGCTTCCTCAAGGTAGGTGCGAGCACGCTTGGCATAGTGGTGGCAGTAGGGCTCCCAACTGGTGTTGAGGATGACGCGACCGTCCATGAATTCGTTCGAATCAAGGTCGTTCGCCTCAAGCTCCTCGCTTGGCAGGTAAACACGGTCGCGGTGGATGTCTTCGCCGACGTCACGGAGGACGTTGGTCAGCTGCATGAAAATCCCCCATGATTCTGCGTATTTGCGCGCCTTGGGGTCCTCGTAGCCGTAGATCTCGATGCACATCAGACCGACCACGCTGGCCACGCGGTAGCAGTACACGTAGAGGTCGTCGAAGGTCCGGTACCGGTTTTGGTAAAGGTCGTCTTCCATGCCCGAAATCAGATCATCGAACACAAGGCGTGGGATGGTGAAGCGCTGCACGGTGTCCTTGAGCGCGAGGAACACGGGGTCGGTGGACCACGCTTCGTTGTAGCAGGAGGAGAGCTTCTTCCTGAAGAAGAAGAGTTGCGTGATTTTGTTCAGGTAGGCCTCCTCGTCCAAAACCGTCTCGGCGTGCTGGTGCTGCTCGAGCGCCTCACGGTAGGCCTTGGCTTCCGGGTCCATCTCTCCGAGCGAGCCGGGGAAGCGGTCGGACCAGTCGCCGTCCGCGATGTCGTCTGCACGGCGGCAGAAGGCATACACTGCGCACATGGCTTGCCGCTTGTCCTCTGGGAGGTACTTGAACGAGTGATAGAAATTGCCGGCCTCGCGTCGGGTCAACTCCTCACAGTAAGTGTAGGCCAAGCGGAGAAGTTCGGCCGGGGGCTTCTCGGACCAGATGGGGGCCTCAAGGTGAGCAAAGGGATCGACGAGTTCCAGATTGTCGCCGAACAAGCCGATGAATTGGGCCGACTCGCGAAGCGCTTCCATCGCCGTCTGGCTGACGGCCTTGACGGCCTCCGTGGCCAACTGAACACCAGTGCGCAGCCGCTCAAGCGGCGTGAGTTGCTCGCGCTCGAAGCGTCCGCTCTTCGTCGATGCGTTGCCCTTGAGGGGCAGCACGAGGTCGAGGGGCTTCCGGCGTTCCAGCATCTGCGTCGGCATTGCCTGTCTTCGTGCCCTTATGAATCCCCTGTTTTCAAGCGCGAGCCGACGGCATGAGCACCGCAGGAAGGTGCTCAGCGGAGTGAGGGGCGAAAGGCGGTCAGCGCGCGCTTTGTTCCACCAGGCACCACCGTGGCCAAAACGCAGCGGCGAAGGATGCGCTTGATCTCAGCACGGTCGACCTTGACCCGATGGGCGGGGTCCAGCACGTTGCTCGTCCGAAGCAAATCGACGGTGCGCTGACCGATGATGATCGGCAGCATGCAAGCGATGCGAAGGCGCCTCGATTGTCCAGGCAAACACAGCGTGTAGCGAACGGCCGCCTCGAGGTGGTCGTCCGTCAGGTCAAGCAACGCATGATACACGGGTCGGAACGCGTCCATGGAAGACGCATCCCGCAGATCTTCGGGCGTCAACCCAACGGCCTCCAAACGAGGGCGCGGAATGTAGCAGCGACCAAAACGCAGGTCTTCTGGAATGTCCCGCAGGATGTTGGTCATCTGCAGGGCCTTGCCAAAACGAACGCCGTCATCCATCCAAGCCTCATCGTGGAGGGACGTTCGGGAAGGAAACATGTGGTGCCGGCTCATCGACGTCCAGAATTCTCCCACGCTCCCGGCAACCCGATACGCGTAATCGTCCAGCGCCTCATCGTCGTCAAGCGAGGAAATCTCGTCTTGGTCGTTGGCGGGGCCGAAACGTCGCAGGTCAAGCGATTGACCACCGATGATGATCTTGAGGCAGGTGCGCATCATGTCGAGGTCTGCGGAGGGCGTGTCGGCCAAGGCCTTGACCGCAAGATCCGCCTGTTCCAGCAGGATGCGCTCTGCGTCGAGGCTTTGCAATGAGGCGAGATGCGACAGGTCCGGAACCCCCTCTTGGCGCTCGTCCGTGGCCGCATCCCACGCGTCCAGGGCATCCAAGAGCGCATGGACTTCACCGGTCTTTGAATCGGCAATGGTGTCGGCCACGCGAGCCAAGAGGTAGAGCAAACCAATCGATCGACGCATCTTCCTTGGCAGGATTTTGAGCGTGAGGAAAAACGAGCGGGAGTTGGACTCCAGCAGCGCGTCACACGTCGGGTCGATCAGCACCGGTTCCGCCTCTGTTCAGCGACCGGGAGGACCACGGCGAGGGCCTTTTGGAGGGCCGCCAGAGGGGCCGCCCTTTCGAGGACCTCCGCTTGGACCGCCCTTCGGCGGGCCACCGCTGGGGCCGCCCTTGGGTGGGCCACCTTTGCTCGGACCGGGAGGACCGCCTTTGCTTGGGCCAGGTGGGCCGCCTTTCTTCGGTCCGGGAGGACCGCTCTTGCTGGGGCCAGGTGGGCCGCCTTTCTTCGGCCCGGGAGGACCGCCCTTGCTGGGGCCAGGCGGACCGCCCTTCTTCGGCCCGGGAGGACCGCCCTTGCTGGGGCCAGGTGGACCGCCCTTCTTTGGCCCGGGTGGACCGCCCTTGCTTGGACCGGGGGGGCCTCCTTTGCTCGGGCCAGGTGGGCCGCCCTTCTTCGGTCCGGGAGGACCACCTTTGCTCGGGCCGGGTGGACCGCCACGGCTTGGACCGGGGGGGCCACCGCGAGAGGGACCGGGGGGGCCACCGCGAGAGGGACCGGGTGGACCGCCTTGAGCGGGAGCGGCTGGTTCGTCTTGGTCGTCTTCTTCCTCAAACACCGCCCCGCAATGCGGGCAGGTGCTGTCGTTTTCAGACACGAGACCGTCACAGACCTCGCATGCAAACATCTCTTCCGCGGCGCCACTGACGACGTCCACTTCGCCGTCCTTGGAGCGGCGCAGCACGATCTTGACGTCCATTTCGTGCCCTTTGAGCGCGATTTCGGTCGCGATGGCATGCTGGAAGGCTTCGGAAAGTGCATCTGGCCCGTCGAGGACGCGGCCGTCATCGACGTAAGTGACGCTCACCGTCACCTCCTTGCCCTCTGTTTCACAATTCGGGGTCTCGACCGCAACACCGCGCTTGCGTGCGACGCGGCGGATGGCGACCTCTGCAAGTCGCTTGAGGAGAGCATCGTCGAGACCACCGCTGTCCTGCGCACCAATCGTGCTGGCAAGGACGGCAGCGGCGGGGTTGGGTGCGCCTTGTCCTTGCAACCCACCCATGTCCGCACCCAGGGAAGCGAGCACGTCACCTGCAGGCGAGTGGTTCATCGAAAGCCATTGGCTTCGGCGTTCGTTCTTCATCGCACGGTCCTGCTCCGCCAGGTTGTTCACCATGGCATCCGTAGGCGATGCCGCCGGATTGTGCGCGATGGTGGTTCCACCTGCAGCGAACGGATCCGCACGTGGCACACCCGAGCTGCCCATGCCGCTCGCCAAGGACGGGCCGGCGTTCGATTGCGGCATGTCTGACCTGCTGAGCGGACGCACCGGTGCACTCGGACCTCGAGGCCCGGGCTGGAATCCTTGTTGTGGCATACCTTGTGGAGGCAGGCCTTGCTGGGGCATGCCCTGTGGCGGAAGGCCCTGCTGGGGCATGCCTTGTGGAGGGAGGCCTTGCTGAGGCATGCCCTGTTGTGGCATCTGGCCGTAGCCGGGCATCATGCCCTGCTGGGGCATGCCCTGCGGCGGAAGGCCTTGTTGCGGGTAGCCTTGGGGGGCGCCCTGCTGCGGGAAACCTCCCATCGGTGCCCCTCCCATGTTGGGTTGAGCGGCCGGCGCCTGCCCCGGAACACCGGTGGCACCACCGCCTTGACGTGCGCCACATTCAGGGCAAAACATGGAGTCATCCGGAATGGATTCTCCACACGCTGCGCACTGCATGGTGCAACCTCATCCCTGCTCCGCCGACCTGCTTCCTAAAGGCTTCCTCCGCTCTGTTGGGAAACAAGGCCACCTGCGGCCTTGGTCGAACCGTGCGGAAGTTCAGTCCCGAAGCCCTGCATCCTGAAGCGCCTTGAGCAGGACTTGACCAATCTCGGAGGGGTCGTTGGCGCAGGCGATCCCCGCAGCCCTGAAGGCCTCGAATTTCTCCTCAGCCGTGCCTTTCCCGCCGGAAATGATGGCGCCAGCGTGGCCCATGCGCTTTCCTGGAGGAGCGGTTGAGCCCGCAACAAAACCGACGATGGGCTTCGTGATGTGCTCGGCCGCGAAGGCAGCAGCCTCCTGTTCGGCATTGCCGCCGATTTCTCCGATCATCACGATGGCTTCGGTTTGCGGGTCGGCCTCAAAGGCAGCGAGGCAATCAATGAACCCCGTACCGTTCACAGGATCTCCACCGATGCCGACGCAGGTCGATTGCCCCTCGCCGATGCTCATGGTTTGAGCCACCGCCTCGTACGTCAGGGTTCCTGACTTGGACACGATACCAATGCGCCCCTTGGCGTGGATGTGACCGGGCATGATGCCGATCTTGGCTCCACCTTGCTCGCCCGGTGTGATGATGCCGGGGCAGTTCGGGCCGATGAGACGGATGCCAGGGCGCTGTTCAACGTACGCGGCAGCCTTGACCATGTCAAGGATGGGGATGCCTTCAGTGATGCAGACGATCACGCCTTCGCCCTTGATGGCGTCGAAGGCTTCCGCGGCCTCCATGATGGCCTCGCCTGCGAAAGGCGGAGGGACGTAGATGACCGTCGCGTCGGCGTCGGTCGCTTCGACGGCATCACGGACCGAGTTCCACACGGGGAAGTCTCGCCCCTGAAGCTCAACGGTTTGACCGCCCTTGCCTGGCGTGCATCCGCCGACGATGGCGGTGCCGTACTCGACCATCTTGTCCGCATGAAAGCGACCTTGGCGGCCGGTGATGCCCTGCACGATGACCTTCGCGTCTTCGGGAATCCAGATCGCCATCACGCATCACCTCCACCGATGAGGGCCACAATGCGTTCAGCGCCGTCCGCCAAATCGTCCGCAGGGTGAATGTTCAGGGTTGAGGCCGCCAAGATGGCTTTGCCCTCGTCAACGTTGGTCCCGGCCAAGCGAACCACCAACGGCACCTCCAATCCGAGGTTCTCGACCGCGGCGATGACGCCGCGGGCGATGATGTCGCAGCGCATGATGCCACCAAAGATGTTGACGAGGATGCCCTTGACGTTGGGGTCTTCGAGGATGATGCTGAACGCCGTCGTGACCTGCTCTTCGTTGGCACCACCACCAACGTCGAGGAAATTCGCAGGTTCTCCGCCCTTGAGTTTGATGACGTCCATGGTGGCCATGGCAAGACCAGCGCCGTTGACCAAGCACCCGATGTTGCCGTCCAACTTAACGTAGGAAAGTCCGGCTTCAGCTGCCCGGATTTCGGTTTCTTCTTCTTCGGAAAGGTCGCGCAATTCGTCCCATGTGGCCGCGTGTCGGAAGCTCGCGTTCTCGTCAAAACTCACCTTAGCGTCCAACGCAACAATGCCGTCGTCCTCCGTTCGGACGAGCGGGTTGATCTCCACCATGGCACAATCGTTCTCGACAAAGCAGGTGTACAACGACCCAAGGGTGCGTCGGAAGGCCTTCGCCGCAGCGCCGGAGAGCCCGAGCGCATCGGCGAGGTCGCGCGATTGGAAGCCAAGCAGGCCCGCGCTGGGATCGACGTGGATCTTGTGGATGAGTTCAGGCGTGGCCTCAGCCACGTCCTCAATGTCCATGCCGCCTTCTGTGGACGCCATGATGAGCACCGACTTGGCTTCACGATCGACAAGAAGGGCGAGGTAGTACTCGTGCGCGATGGCGCAGCCTGATTCAACATACAGGTTGCGGACCAGCTTGCCCTCATCCCCGGTTTGGATGGTCACCAGCACGTTGCCAAGGATGTTCGAGGCGTAGGTGCCAACCTCCTCGCGGGAGAAGGCGATTTTCACCCCGCCTTCCATGACGAGGTCACCCGAGTCGGGAGCGTACAGGTTGCCTTTCCCACGGCCACCGGCGTGAATCTGACTCTTCACGGCGACGACCTTCGAGCCGAGCTGGTCGTATGCGGCCAGCGCCTCATCAGGTGAGGTGCAGTGGACGCCTTCCAACACAGGCACTCCGTAGCGCTTGAACATGGCTTTGCCTTGGTATTCGTGGATGTTCATGGTGCTCCCGACCCGGGGTCAAGGTGGGCCGTCCTTCAACACTCCGCATGAGGATTCATTCGGTGGAGAAGCGTTTCAAGGTGGACGGTATCGGGGTTCTGTGCAAGCCGTGGTCTTGGCAGGTGGGGTCGGCTCGCGCCTTCGCCCTTGGACGGACACCGTCCCAAAGCCGCTGCTGCCGATGCTCGACCGAACCCTCCTCGAGCAGGTCGTGTGGGGCATGCCAACCGGCGTTGTCGATGAAATCGTGGTGGCCGGTGGCTACCGTGTTCAACAAATCACGGACCATTTCGCGGCACAGGAACACGGCATCGACGTGACCATTGTCGAGGAAACGGAACCACTGGGAACCGGTGGGGCCCTCGCCAATTGCAAGGACGCCATCTCAGGACGTTTCGCGTGCTTCAACGGCGATGTCATCACCTCGCTGCGCATGGAAGACCTCCTCGACCTCCACAACGTCAACGGTGGCGTTGGCACCCTGGCACTTTGGGAGGTCGAGGACCCGACACGCTTCGGCATCGTTGGCTTGGATGACGAACAGCGCGTGACCGCGTTCAAGGAGAAGCCGACCCCGGAGGAGGTGTTTTCCAACCTCATTAACGCAGGCTCCTACCTGTTGGAGGAGGAGGTCTTCGACGTCATGCCGACCGGTCGACACTCGCTGGAGCGCGATGTTTTCCCGCTGCTGGCAGAGCGTGGCCAACTCAACGGAGTGCCGTTCCAAGGCTACTTCATCGACGCGGGCACGCCCACCTCTTGGAGCGATGGCGTCGAAGCATGCATCGAACACGGCCGATTTTCCCGAGGCCACGTGGTGGACGGCTCGTGGTGCACTGAGCCAAGGGCACCGATGGGCGTACGTCATCACGCCTCGATGTTTGGCCGCAACGTCACGGCGAAGGGCGCCACCGTGGAGCGATCGACGCTGCTCGACGGCGTCAGCGTCGGCCAAGGCACCCGCCTCAACGACGTCTTGGCCGGCCAAGGCGCCGTCATCGGAGAAGGGTGCATCCTGCGTGATGTGGTGCTTGGACCCGGTGCCGTGGTCGAGGACGGCGAACGCCTCACCGGCGAACGACGGGCTGCCGCGTGATGGCGAAGCGGCTAAGCCTCGTGACCGCTTGGTCCACTCATGAGCGAGCCACTGGTCGTCGTGAACTGCAAAACCTACGCGTCTGCTTCAGGCCACGCCGCTTCGGCTTTGGTCGACGCGCTGGCCACCGTCAACAGCGACGGAGTGCGGCTCGTCTTGGCCGTCTCCGCCTTCGACCTGCACGCGCTGGCAACGGCCCACCCCCACCTCGAATTCTGGGCCCAACATCTCGATCCGGTCGGTCAAGGCTCCTTCACCGGATGGCTCGAACCTGAAACGGCAATGGACCGCGGGGCTTCTGGAACGCTGATCAACCACGCCGAGCACAAAGTGGACCTCGACCACGTCAAGCGCTTGTTGGGTCAACTCGACGGACGCATCGAAACCTGTGCGTGCGCAGCGGACGAGGGGGAAGCGAAGGCTTTGGCAGGGCTGGCACCCGCAATGATTGCCGTCGAGCCCCCCGAGTTGATCGGAGGCGACGTTTCGGTCACCAGCGCAGACCCCGGCATCGTTCGAGACACGGTCCGGCTGGTCAAAGACATCAACGCCGACATCATGGTTCTCTGCGGCGCCGGCGTCAAAACCGGTGAGGACGTCAGCGCCGCGCTGCGCTTGGGTGCTGAAGGAGTACTGCTCGCCAGTGGTGTGACGAAGGCCGCCGACCCCGCCGCTGTCCTTCAGGACCTCGTCGACGGTGCCCGCGGGGCGTGACGGCTCCTCGCGCCATCGACCTCAACGGGGCACGCCTCGAGGAACGGGCACCTTCTGCAGTGCACGGACGATTCGGCAAGCGGCAACGACGCCAAACCGTGGCGCTGCCAACGGCGATGGAGTCCAGCCATGGCCCGCCGGTCGTGAGCGATCAGCGCCTCAGAAGCGGCTTCGAGTTCGGGGGTGACCAAGACCACACGGTGCAACCACGAGGAGGCAACCCATCGCATCACCGTCACGGTCTTGTCCACCGGCTTCGGCCAGTTGTGCATGGTCCAGCGCCTGCTGATGGCGGCCTCAAGGTCGTCGACAGCGGCTCTGTGACGGCCACGTCGCAAGAGCACCACCCGCGAGCGGCGCCCTCCCACCACGACCTGCGGGGCGGCCCACAGTGGACCGTCATCGTCGTCAACCGAACGGAGCGGAGAGGGCACGGAACACGGCGCCCCCAGCGGGAGGTGGTGTTCCATCCAAGGATGGCGAAAAAGCAGGTTCATCTTGAACACCTCACGGCGCGCTTCTCGGCGACGGCCAACCGCGTCCAAGTTCAGCGCCTCGCCCGCTCCCTCCATTCGACGCTCAAGCACCACGCGGTGCAGTCGATTTGACCAGGCGTGCCCCTCCGCTCGGTCTTCGAACAGATCTTTCCGTACGCCGTCCATAAGACGCTTCAATCGCAGGCGTGGGGTCGGGGCTGCGTGCTGACCGGACCGGCCGTGTTCACCCGGATAGGTCAACACGTAGCGGCGGGCACAGGTTTCGAGGAGCCAGCGGCGGCTCCTGCTCCAGCCGATGTTCGGGACCATGCCCTGCTGTTCCACGGTTTACCCGCATGAAGGTCGCGCTCAAAGCACGCCGATGCTGATGAGGAAGAGCACGTGATTGATCGTCACCCACACGCCAATGGGCACCAAGGCCCACCCGGAGAAGCGGGCAAAGGATTCTGCTCCGTAGAGCCCAAACATCCGTGACAGCGGACCACCGAGGCCGGCAACGATGCGCAAGAGGAGCACCACCAATCCTGCGACGAACGCGAACAACACGCCGTTCAAGAGGCCGATGAGGATGCCACCGACACCCGACAACATGGCAGCACCGACGCCCTGAGCAAACATGGCTGGCTCAGCGAACCAAGCAAACCAACCCACCCACACGCCGAGGAGCACGTCCCGAGCGAGGTCTTCCTCCGCGCGCCACCGTTGGAAGACCGCCGGCGTCAAGCGGTGAATCAGCCGGCCGAGCAGATCGGATTCGAACGGTGCGCCTCGGATGGCGGTGACCACGGCCATCTCGATGAACCAGAGGTAGCTGATGAGATCTAAGGTCGAGCCAAGGGCCGCATCGAACGGAATGAAGGTCAGCAGCAGCGAAGGGAGGTTCACCAAGGCCACGCCCGCGCCTGCGGACACGATGATGCTCCCCCACAGCGTTCCCGGTGGCAACGGCTCCTCCGGCTTTTCCCAACCAACCCGAGGCAAGGCAAGGAAGAGCAAGAAGAGGCAAGGTCCGAAGGCCAAGCGCAAGTAGGTGGATGCAGATTGTGAGCCTCCCCGTTGACTGGCCGTCATGGCCTCGCCAAGCTCGGTGTACGCCTGAGTCGGAGAAGCTGCAGAGGACACGCGGCCGGCGCGATCAACCACCACCACCGCATCGGCTTCACCGGTCGGGAGGCTGGCAGCGAAATCCCCGGTTGAATCCAGAAGGACCGGCCATGTGATGTTGTAACGCTCCACGTAGGCGGTCGCGTCGGTCATCAAGGCGTCCTGACCAATGATGACCGTCAGCACCGCGACATCACCGTCGTAGCCCGCCATCGCCGTCTCAAACTCCCGAAGATGGTCGGCGCCGTTTTCAGAGCCGGGCATGAGCACGCTGACCAGCATCAAATCGGCACCGTCCATGACTTCGCTGGGCGACAGGATGGTACCAGCAGCAGCGTTCATGGAAGGGTCTCCGAGACGAATGCTGTCGTCGACCACCGCCTCTTCGCCGAGGTTGTCCTGCACGATGCCAAGAGGGACCATGGCCAAAGCCAAAATCAACAACGCCGCAAGAATTGGAGGCGGCAAAGGTAAGCCTGATCTGAACGCGACCACGACAAAGGCCAGCAAACTGCCCATGGTGGTGAGGGTCAGCCACAGACCGGATGATGCGAAACCTGCATCAGGCTCTTCGACGATCTCTCGCACGTAACCCGTGGCATGGCAATCCTCGTTGGGGTCCGAACCCACCACGGTCACGCAGATTTCCAGACCAACGTGTCCGATTGGCATCTCCTTGATGCCCGTCCACGTCCACGCCGTGTTGTTGCCGGGGAGCACGCGGTCGATGAGCACGCGGCCGGTTGACGTCTCAACGAGGTAGTCGCCGTCGCGCGTGAAGAGTTCATCGTCTTCGAGCGGCCCCCAAATGGACCATGTCACGGCAGGGCCGCCGTCGGCCCAATCGATGTCGTCGGCGCCCCATGGAAGGTCGGCGCTGAACGCGACCTGGGCACGCCGGGAGGCATCCACCTTCAGCGTCGCACTCGGTTCGTAGATGTCCCCTTCGATCACAATGCCGCCGGCGTTCTGTTCGAAACCGCCCCACAGCACTCGGGCACGCGTTCCCTCACAATCGTGTTGCATCCACAAGCTGAGGGTGAACGCTTCACCCGGCTGCATGGAGAGGTTGACCTCAAGACGCTCCCCTTCGAAGAGCTCCGAATCGTCGTTTGACACCGCTTCGATGACCTGCTGAACCGTTGAGGTGTAGGTCGAACTTCCCGCCTGCACTTCCATCCGCAGCGACGTTTCTTGCCCTCCGTTCGTGAAGGGGTTTGTGGCGGAGCACGAGCGCGCAGGTGCCTGCTCGAGCCGCACGGAGAAGAACACGGACATGTTCACCGTGGCTTCGATGGGGTTGACCAGAGGGGGTGAAGAGACGCTGAACACCGGCACTTCACCAGAGCCTCCGAGCACCTCGAAGTAGCCCACAGCTCCGTCGGTGCTGTTGCGTTGGAGGACGGCTTCCTCTTGGTTGAGACCCTCGACGTAGAGGCGCATGAGGTCATCAACGCGCCATTCCTCATGCCCGTCCGGGTAGCCTTCGTCCTCCTCGGCGAGGGCGTATCCGGTCAGCGAAGTGGTCGCGACCATGAGCAGGACGAGCAGAAGCGCCGCTCGCCGCATGGCCGATGGTGCGCGCTCCGACACAAAAGCCCCACGTCCACACGGGACGGTTCAGGGGAATCCAAGCATGAGGGCCACGGCAAGCGAGCCACACAGGATGGAGGCTGCGTTCACGGTCCCTTTGGTCATCAGACCACGGTTCTCCAAGACCGCTCCAAGCACGGAATCCATCTGACATCCAAGGAAACCTGCCAGCAGGACGAGGACGGGCTCATAGGCGCGAAGTGGGACCTCGCCTTGCCCGGTCACCGCAGAGGTGACGAAAGCCAAGCCACCAATGAGGGCTGCGCCACCAAAGGCCGCCGCCTGACCGCGTGGAGAGACGCCGCCGTTCAGCCCCGGCTCGCAACGGCGCAGGGTGGTGATCATGCGCACGCGGTCGTCCAGGCAGCCGAACTCAGAGGCCCACGTGTCTGAGGTCGCCACGGCCACAGCAGCGGCGAAGACCCAGAGACCGGCAGCGTGCGCATCGAAGGCGAAGGCCACCAAAACGACCAGCCCCGGCATTCCACCGTTGGCGACCACGTTGGTCCAACTTCGCGAGCCATCTCCCGATTCGGACATGCCTTTCGCCGCTTTTTCCTCAAACCGGTGCTTGGTGGCATAATGCGAGGACGCGAGGAAGGAAAGCAGCAGCAAGAGCCACGTCCAATGGCCAAGGCCTCCAACCACTGCAGCCAACACCACGGCCGCCACCAGGCCGCTCTTGTCGAGCACCTTGGCGCGGGTGCTCATGAAGAGCAGTCCAACGATGAGGGCACCCACGACAACCAAGTTGCCTTGGTTCAAGCCGGGATCCCAGAGCATGGCTCCACCCGTGCTTGGCTCGGGCGTAGGGGTGATGTGCCTTTCCCCGGTCAGAACGTTCCACGCGAGGTCTGTGCATCCACCAGGGCCGCCGCGAAGAGACGACGTCCAGCCTGCAACACCAAGGCAATGAGGAAGAGGATCCAGCCGACGAAGACGATGAACTGCGTCACGACGGATGCATCCACAAGCCAGGCATCGAGGACCACGGTTGAGCCGTTCCACAGCGCGTGTCCAGCAATCCCGACCAGAAGGGCAGGCACCACGGCACGTGGCGGTGCTGGACCGAAGGAGGAGGCCACGCGCCTCGTCCATGCGTCACGCGGAACAACCCAAGCCGACGTGGCGGTCGCCAAGGCTTGACCGGTCTGTGCGTTGAACAAGCCCCACGTCGCCGAAGACGATGCTGCCTTCTCCGCATGGTGTGCGTGTTTGGCCTGAACGCACCCCAGTGCGTAGCCGCTGAGCCCGGTCCAAACCGCATGCCCGGGAATGGAGCCAACACCCCGAATCACGGAGGTGAACCCGTAGCTGAAGGCTGCCGTGGTGGGTTCAGCCACCAAAGAAAGCAGGACATACTGCAGGTTTTCGAGCATGGCAAATCCGAGCCCAACCGTGAACCCGACTTGCAGCCCACGGCGGCTGGAGTCGATCATGCCACGAAGGCTCAACACCGCCAAGAATTTGCAGATTTCTTCGCCGACTGGAGCAGACACCGTCACGGTAAGCGCCTCGGTCATGGCCAGCCCCGTGATGCCAATGGCGGCCAAGCCCATCGGAAACAGCAGGCTGTTGATGACCAAAGCAGGGAAGGTGCTCAGCATCCCTGCAATGAGCATGGCCTCGCCTTGACGACGATCGGTTTGCAGCTGGAGCACCTCCGAGGACACGGCCCACCAGATGAACACCGGGATGGAGAACCCGATCAGCCACGCAGGGATGAGCAGCAGCAAGAACAGGATGATCTGAGCACCCACGGCCTGCAACGCCCCCAACGGCACCAGCACGAACACCATGACGCCCACCGCACCAAGAAAGAGCGCGGCCAGCGGGCCGGGTCGGGGAAGGTCAAGGGGCGGAGAGCGCCGAATGAGGTGATGCCTGAGCACCGTCGGCCACGGGGTCTGCAGCACCGTTTCGCCGGGCAACTGGTGCGCATGCTGTCCCCCGCTCGCGGCCTCGGCAAGGATGACGTGCGTCAGACGAGGCCGACGAAGGAAGAGCACGAACGCGACCAACGGAAGCGAACACAACGCTCCAGTGAGGCTCATCCATGGGTTTGCGGGACCAGGCTGCAGGTCGAAGTCGCCGTCGAGCAGCCCCACGAAAATGAAGGTGACAGGGGTGGCGATGAGGTAGAGAAGAACCACCAGGCCAACCATCCGACCGACGGTGCGCCAAGGCGTGGACGGTGAGGCCAGCACCAGCCCAACGGGCGGGGGCGACAAGGGTCGCGCGGCCACGGGACGCATGCACGGACACCTCCCTGAGACCTATAGACGCTGCCGCTCCGCCCCTCAGTTCGCCCATCATCCGCCCTCGAGGGGCGCCGTGAACGTTGTCATCATCGGGGTGGAGGATCATCCAAGGAAGGGGTAGGTCCAATCCGTGGGCGGCGCGAAGGTTTCCTTGATGGAACGAGGAGAGACCCAACGCAGGAGGTTTAGCGGTGATCCAGCCTTGTCGTTGGTGCCGCTTCCACGTGCACCGCCGAAAGGCTGCTGACCGACCACAGCGCCCGTGGGCTTGTCGTTGATGTAGAAGTTCCCCGCGGCGTAGCGAAGGCCGGCCATCGCCGTTTCGACGTGGCGTCGATCCGTAGCGAAGATGGAGCCGGTCAAGGCGTACTCGGACGTGCTGTCAACCACGCCGATCATGCGCTCAAAGTCCGCATCATCGTAAACGTGAATCGAGAGCACAGGGCCGAACAATTCCACTTGCATGGTCTCGTACATTGGGTCCGAGCACACGATGGTGGTCGGTTGGATGAACCAACCCGTGCTGTCGTCCCACGTCCCACCGGTCACGATCTCGCAGCCGTCGTCGTCCGCAGCACGCTGAATGGCGCCGGTGATGGACGTGAAGGCCTTCTGGTCGATGACGGCGCCCATGTACACGCCGGCCTTGCTGACGTCGCCGACCACGATCCGGTTCACCTCTGCCACGTAGGCGTCCTTGATGGCCGACCAGACAGAGGCCGGCACGTACGCACGGGAAGCCGCGGAGCACTTCTGGCCTTGGAATTCAAAGGCGCCCCGGAGCAATGCGACCACCAGGGCATCTTGGTCGCAATCGGGGTGAGCGAGGATGAAATCCTTCCCGCCGGTTTCCCCAACGATGCGGGGATAAGAGCGGTAGGACGCAATACGCTCTCCGACTTCGCGCCACAGTTGGCGGAAGACACCGGTGCTGCCGGTAAAGTGGATGCCAGCAAGGTCTGGAGAAGCGAGGCACGTGTCACCGACCACCGAAGCAGGACCCGGAAGGAAATTGATCACACCCGGCGGCAAACCGGCGTCCATCATGACCCGTAGGATGCGGTAGTTGGACACGTAGGAATTCCTGCTGGGTTTCCACACGCAGGTGTTGCCCATCAAGGCCGGCGCTGAGGGGAGGTTGGCCGCGATGCTGGTGAAATTGAACGGCGTCACGGCGAAGACGAAGCCTTCGAGCGGGCGAACCTCAACCTGGTTCCACATCGAAGAAGGAGACACAGGAGGTTGCTGATCCTCGTAGATGTCGCGGGCGTACATGGCGTTGAACCGCCAGAAATCGATGAGTTCGCACGCCGAATCGATTTCCGCCTGATGCATCGTTTTGGACTGGTTCAGCATGGTGGCGGCGTTGATTTCCGCACGCCGTGGTCCCGCCAGCAGCTCCCCGGCCTTGAGAAAGACCGCAGCACGTGCTGCCCAGGGCATGGTGGACCACGAGGCGTGGGCCGCCATCGCGGCATCGATGCCACGCTGGACTTCGGCTTCGCCGGCCAGATGCACCCTGGCCAAGACGTGGGCGTGGTTGTGCGGCATCACCTGCTCAACGACGTTCCCGGTCCACACCTCTTCACCGTTGATGATGCATGGAATCTCGAGCACCTCAGCGCTTTGACGCGCCAATTCTGCTTCAAGTGAAACGCGCTCAGCGCTTCCGGGAGCGTAACCGAGCACCGGTTCGTTGACGGGGGCTGGAGGGCGGGGAATCGAGTTGGGCATGGCCCAAGGGCGGAACGGCCGTCCTTCAACCTCACGGGGGCTTTCCTCGGGTCAGACGACCCGGATGTGAACGCTGTCCATCGCCCATCTGCCGTCGGGGTGGCGGACCCTGAGCTCAAATCGATGAGACCCGATAGGCAAACGCAGCAGCAGCCTCGCCTTGGTCCCGATTTCACGACCGTCGGACGTGCTCCACGCATAGGTCACGCCTTGTTCAGGTGCGCCCGCCACCTTGGCCTCAAGCAGCACTTCAGCCACGCCGCCCTCGTCAGCACGGACTTCTCGCTCCTCACCAAGGTCGACGGAGAACGCGGAAGATGCCGGTTGTGGGCCGTCTTGGGTCAGGGCTGCGAAGAGGTCCTCGTCCTCGTCGGTGGCGATTGTTGCTTTTGGCGCACGCTCCTCCAACGCATCGAGCAGCCCTGAAGGTGCATTCCAGTCATGGACCAGTGCTTCTTCGACGGGCGGGGGAGCATCCACCATCCGGGGAATCTCGTCTTTTTCTTCCAGCGGCGGGGGCACCCACGCCGTCAATTCGCTCGGGTCGACGTCGACCACCGATCCGTCCAAATCGACAACAGCAAGCGGTTCAGGGCCGGTCCAGTCGTTGCCGTCGTCCCCCACCACCAGCAACTGAGAGCCGGAAAGCGACAGGTCGCTTGGCATGCCCGGGTGCTCCACGGTCCACTGAAGGCCCGCTGCGCTCAACCCATGCACGTTGAACCATGCCGCGATACAAACCTCACCGCCACGGTCAACCCAGTCACGAACACCGCTGCCCACGTGATGGATTTCGGTTGCCGCTTCAGCCGTCAACCGAAGCACTGCGCCGGATTGGTCGTGCGCGAGCACGCCGATTGAGGTTGAAAGAAGCCCGAGAACCACCTCGGTGTGCGCGTGCCGCCAAAGGAGATCCTGTGCGCCCCAGCGCTCGATTTCCACCACGTCTTCTTCCCCGGTCATGGCATAACCCTCGCGGGCCACCAAGACGCCACCGCCCTTGACCAAAGATCCCGCCGTGATGCGCTCGCCGTGGCTCCCGCGCGTGGGGCGTGTCCACATCAAGCCGCTTCCGTCGAGGGCATGGACGCTCAAAGCGACGCTTTGGGTCACCAAGACGGACGCCTCGTCGGCGTCGTGAAGGGACTGGACGCCGGTCACCACGTCCTGCTGGACCTCGGGCGTCCAACGCTGCACAGTACCCCGTTCATCGAGCACCACAAGGGCTCCTTCAACGGCGATGGCCCTCACCACGCCCGTCCCGTCCACGTTCTCGGCACGAGGAGAATGGTCGCCCAAGCGTGCGGTCGAGCCGTCGCTCGTCAGCACGACGTCCCCCAAGAGGCCCATTGGTCGTGGTCCGGGACCCAACACGATTTCTGGGGCGTGTGCGCCATCAAAGCGCATCATGCGCCCATCGTTGAGCACCAAGTGCCGCTGGCTGCCGTACTCAAACACCGCGTGAGCGGTGGCAGGAAGCGCCCAGCCCTCGACCGGTCGGGTGTTCATGCCGCCACCTCGGGCCGGTGTCCTTCAACGGTGCTCATCCAACCGTGCGCATCCGGGTCCGGGGGGACGCGCCAAGGGGCATCGAAGTGCCGCAACAGAGCGTCCATCTCTCGCTCGGTCCAGCCCATCAGGGGATCCAAGCGCGCAAGCGGTGTGGTTTTGACGGCCGTCGGTTGGCGGCCGGCGAGCGGTTCTGCCTCGGCCACGCTGAGACCGATGCAGCCCCAAGACGGGCGGTTCTCGTTCTTTCCGTCGTGTGTGTGATGTCGAGTTCGCCGACCAATGTTGGCGTCCCACGCCCGCAAACGCTCCACCAAGGTTTCATCGCTCCCGTCCACCGGCAGGATTCGGCAACCTCGGCGCATGATGAGGAAGCTCGCCAGCATGGCCTGCTCGTCGTCGATGAGTGCGAGCACGTCTCCTTGGGCGCCTGCGGGCAAACCGCCCGGACCGGGCATCCGATGTTCAACGACTTCGAGGGCGCCATCGCGCAAAATCACGTCAACCGGCCAATCGGGCTGGTTGAGGTTGACCCTCAGGGATGGATCTGCATCGATAAGCGCAGCACCGAGTGCCGCGGCGTAGGCTGGAGAAGTCCAATCCGGAACATCTCCAGTGCGACGGCAACGAACCCCGAAACTGCGGGGTGAGCCGCGCTGACCGTGCCTCGCAAGGATGGCTTCTGCAACGACTTGCAAATCAACCGGATCACCGAGGAGACGAACTCGGTCCACGGCCGCAATCCCGAGTTGATGCGCGAGGGCTTGCTCCACCCGGTCCACGGGACCGTTGCTTCGGACCACCACACGGTCGCGGCCGAAGGAGAGGCGCAGTTGAACGCCCCACCGGTGTTCGGCCTTGGACATGGAGCGACGCATGGCGTTCTGGAACAAGCGCCGGACGGGTTTGGACTTCAGGGTCACTTCGCCAAGGCGGAGGACCCAACGCACCTCGGTCATGCCTTCAGGCCTCACCGTTGTGAAGGCCCACGACTTCTGTGGAGGCGCGCGTGGCCTTGGCACCGTCGTTCCGCCGAGCCCGCAAGGTTTCGAGGTACGATGCATCGATGTCCTGGGTGACGTATTCGCCGTTGAAACAGCTTGCGTCGAATCGCTCTGGAGGAGCGGGGCCGATGGACGTCACGTCGATCAGGTCCTCGAGGGTCTGATAGAACAGCCGATCGCTGCCTATGATCGCGTTGATCTCATCGATGCTGCGACCGTTGGCGATGAATTCGTCCACGGCGGGCATGTCGATTCCATACACGTTTGGATGCCGTACCGGCGGCGCAGCGGAAGCGAAGTACACCTTTCGCGCACCGACGTCGCGAGCCATCTCCACAATCTGAGCGGAGGTGGTTCCGCGCACGATGGAATCGTCAACCAGCAAGACCGCCTTGCCTTCGAACTCATGCGAAATGGCGGAGAGTTTCCTCCGCACAGATTTCTCGCGCAGCGCCTGACCGGGCATGATGAAGGTGCGGCCCACATACCTGTTCTTGACGAAACCTTCGCGGTACACCACGCCCAAGGTTGAGGCGAGTTGGAGGGCAGCGATGCGTCCGGAATCAGGGACAGGGATCACGGCATCGATGTCATGGTCGGGCCACGATTCAAGGATGCGTTCAGCGAGACGTTGGCCTTGGTTGAGGCGCGCCTGATAGACCGAAATGCCGTCAATGACGGAGTCAGGGCGAGCGAAATACACGTGCTCGAAGATGCACGGTGCGAAGGGCTTCGGCTCGGAACAGATTTCGCTGAAAAGATGCCCTGAGGCAGAGATGAAAACCGCCTCACCGGGAGCGACGTCGCGTTCCACCTGGAAGCCCAAGGCGGTGATGGCCACGGATTCGCTGGCGACCACCCATTCGCTGGCCCCTTCGACGTCGCGACGACCCAAAATCAAGGGGCGAATGCCGTGCGGGTCGCGGAACGCAAAAAGCCCGTATCCCGCGATGAGGCCGACACAGGCGTAGCCACCACGCACGTCGGCGTTGATCTCACGAATGGCCGAGAACACCGTTGAGACGTCGAGGTGCGCAGCGTCGCTGATCTTCAGGTTGCGCGCTCTCCGATGGAGGGCGACGGCGAACATGTTCAGCAACAGTTCGGAGTCGCTGGTGGTGTTCATGTGACGGAAGTGCTTGTCGCGCAGCAGCACTTCGAGTTCGTCAGCGTTGGTCAAATTCCCGTTGTGTGCGAGGCACAAGCCGTAGGGCGAGTTGACGTAGAAGGGCTGGGCCTCCGCACTTGACGACGAACCAGCGGTCGGGTATCGGACGTGCCCGATGCCGATGGACCCCAACAAGCGCGACATGCGCTCGGCATCGAAAACGTCGGCCACTTGTCCGTTGCTCTTGCGCAGGATGAATTGACCGTCGTGCTCGGTCAACATCCCCGCCGCGTCTTGACCACGGTGTTGCAAAACGGTCAAGCCGTCATAGAGGATTTGATTGACGTGCACGCCGGGGCGTCCAACGATACCAAGGATGCCGCACATGACACGCCCTCATGCTCGCCAACGGGTGCCGACACTTGGCCTTGTCCCACGGAACGCATCACGCTTTGGGACGGTGGGTCTTCTTGGACCAAGAGTATCCTCGCATCTTGGAGGAAGCGCCGTATCCGCAGGAGGCGCAAACGCCCTTCTGCTTGTGGTAAGCGTTGCGACCGCAGCGGCGGCATCGGATGTGCGTCGTCTTTTGACGACGGCCCATGGACGGGGTACCCTTCGACATGCGGTCACCTCAGGTGTTGGGCGACCCTCATCCCCTTTATGAAATCAACTCCGAGGCATCTCGGCCTCGTCGAGGGCGAAGGTCCGCAATCCCACGGCGGCGATGAGCAGGCCGACAGGGAAGGCCAAGGCCAAGCCAAGTCCGACGGGGGCAAGATGGACGAGTTCCGTGAAAAAGCGTGCCAACGGCGAACTTGCGTCTCCGATGAGGTTGCCCGATTGAAGCAGCCAAAGGCCCAACACGAAGCCCACCATCAAGAGCACCGACAGGCCCAGGACGGGCGCTGCAGGGCGGTCACGGTTGTCGCCGTACGCCAGGAGCAGGAGGATCATGCCAAGCGACGTCACGACAAAACCCACGAACACGTCGTTGGCCAAACCGACGCCAAGCACATCGGCGTTGGGGGATGACTCCGAAGCGAGAAGCAGGACCAGCGCCGGCCCGAACAAGAAGGCCGAAGCAAGGGCTGCGAAGGCCATCGGCGTTCGAGCTTCAGGCATCTGCGTCACCCCCGTGTGTCACGCGACGTGCGATGATGGCGGCTGCACGCTCCAAATCGTCCTCGCTTGGAGGCGGCAGAGCGTCGGGTTCGGGCAGGTTCCTCTCGAAGAGCCAAATCACCAGCATGCACAGCAAGAGAGCAAAGCCCGCGCCTAGGAAGAGGCCAGCCACCTCGGCGACCACGAGGGCGCCGATGCTACCGTCCACGCCGCGAAGGGCGAGCAAGCCCGACGCACCGATGGCGCCGGCTGACATCGGCCACGACCGTGAACGCCGTCGAGGCACGTAGAACCGATGGAGCACGAAGAGAACGGCAGAGATGCTGGCTGTTGCGGCCAACAAGACCACAACGAATCGGCTCCACAGCGTGACGTCGTCAACAAATGTGGGGGTCCATGACACGATCAACCATGCAGAGAGGACCACGAGGAGCACGCCAGTGGGCCTCCCCCAAGCAGGAACGCGCCCGACGGGCACATCACCGCTGAAGACCAGCAGCCCCAGCCCAGACAAGAGTGGGAGACCAACGATCGCGACGCCCCACAGCAACTCGACGGCTTGGGTGCTGGTTGAATCCGGCACGGTCAGGGGCGCCACGGCCACCAACAGGACGCTGAATGGCGTCAGCACCCTCCACATTGTGCCACCACGGCCGACGAGGTTGAAGCCACCGAACACCGCCAACAGGGCAGGAAGCCACAACAGCAACGCCGCTGCGAGCGCTGGCTCCATGAAAGATGACCTCGGGGTCGGGCTCAAGAACCCTCCCCGGAAATCGGGCCATACCGCCCCTCCTTGGCGCGTCTCGCGGTGCGTCATCGCTAAATACCCGACTCCGGTGGGCGAAACGCTCAGGTGATGCGCATGGTGAAGATGCCTCGTCAAGTCAAGCGTTACAGCCCCTCTGCGGGCAAGCATACCCTTCACACCGTGGAGCGCGTCAAGAAGAAGCGCGCCTCCGAACTCCGCTGGGGTCAGCGTCGTTTCCGCAAGGTCACGGCCGGTTACCGCGGTTTCCCCCGTCCCAAGCCGGACGGTCGCGAAAAGCCGACCAAGCGCGTCAACATCCTCTACCGCTGCACGGAAACGGGCAAAGCCCACTACGCGCCGTGCAAGCGTGCCAAGAAGTTCGAACTCGTGGACCGGTGATCACCAATGGCTGGACAATTCCTCACCGTGACCTGCCGCGACTGCGGTACGGAGACCGTCATCTTCGACCGCTCCGTGAACACCATCTCCTGCGACGTCTGCGGGGCGACCCTCAGCCGCCCCTCTGGCGGAAAGGCGGACCTCGTGGGCTGCCGCGTCGTTGAGGCCAATGAGTGAGGGAGGACCCTCACATGGCCCGCATCACCGCCACCGACGGCCCCCAAGAAGGCGACTTGGTCGTGGCGACGGTCACGACCGTCAAGCAAAACGGCTGCTACGTTTCGCTGGACGAGTTTGACGGCCGTGAGGGCTTCATCTTCATCGGTGAAATCGCCAGCGGTTGGGTGCGCAACATCCGCGCCTTTGTTCGCGAAGGGCAGCGCCTGATCTGCAAGATCACCGGCATGCGTCGTGACGGCACCTCCTACGAATTGTCGCTCAAATCGGTGTCCGAGGAGCGACGACGCGACCGCCTTCAGCAGTGGAAGAATGAGCAGCGCGCCACCCAGCTCTTCGGCGTGCTCGGCGAACAAGTGGGATGGGATGAAGAGCAAGCGACGACGCTTCGCGAGGAACTGATCGCCTCATTCGGGACCCTCTATGGGGCCTTTGAGGAGGCCGCAACCAGCGAGACCGCCATGGCCGATTCAGGCTTTGATGACCCTTGGGTTCCCGCGTTCATCCAGTGCGCACTGGAGAACATCGTTCCACCTTTCGTCGAAATCCGTGGCGTCTTCACGCTTACCTGCGACGACGAGAACGGCATCGACCGCATCCAAGAAGCCCTGTTGGAAGCCGAAGCGTTGAGCAACGCCGAAGCAGAACTGGAGGTGGCGTGCTACTACGACGGAGCCCCGAAGTACCGCATCGAAGTCAAGGCTCCCGACTTCCGCACCGCAGAGGACCTTTGGGAGGAAGCCACGGCCTCCACCCTGACTTCGATTGAAGCCAGCAACGGCACGGGCGAAGTGTGGAGGGAGTGATGTGGCCCGCCAATTGCTCCAGCACTGCTTGGCCTGCAACGGTTGGACGCTGGCCGCGACGTGCTGCGACCAACCGACGCGTGCGGCTGCACCGATCAAGTGGTCGCCCGAGGACGCGAAAGCGCCCTATCGGCGCCGATTGGAAAACGTCGAGGACCCGGCCTGGGTCGAATCTCTGCCCAAGCTCGGCGAGCGAAGCGAAGAGGAATGAAGCGCTGTTGCGCCCAAGCCGAGACGCCAATCATTATGCCCCGTCGGGGCGATTTCACGCGGTATGTCGCTGAAGGTCATCTGGCTTGACGAAGGCGGAGTCGAGGGCACCCCGTGCTTCGTGGCTTTCCCTGGTGTTGGCGACATTGGTATCCTGACCGCTGAACTTCTGGAGCAACTTGTACCGTCCAAGACGGTCGCTCATGTCCTTGATCCGTCGCTTCCGCCTCTGGCTCAACTTGACGAGAACGGTGTGCTCCAGCCCCCCCACCACCGCTTGGTGCGGCTCGAGACCGACTCAGGCCCTGCTCACGTGCTCATCGGCGCAGGGCAATCTGGACTCCCCCATCTGCAGCACGCCACCGCCGTGGGCTTGTTGGAAGCGATGAGCGGCGCCAAGGAAATCGTCGGACTTGCGGGGTTCCGTGCCTCGGCAGAGGACAGGCGAACCTTCTGGGTGGCCACGTCCTCGGACGACGCCACATCCTTCGAGGCGGAGGGGCGCACCGTAAGCCGAACGGAGCCACAGGCAGGTTGCATTGGTGCCCTCGCCTTGCTGGTCTCCCTCGCACCTCACCACGGCCTCTCTGGTTCTCTCGCCGTCTCAACCACGGTCGGCGAGAGCAAGGACCCGAGCGCGGCTCAGCGCTTGGCCCAGATGTTGGACGACACCTTCGCGCTCGGCCTCGGCGCCATGCCAAATGTGGACGAGCATCTGCGTTCCTTGCTTGAAGCGCGTGCACCCCGCGCGGTGCAAGATCACATCTCTGAGTTGATGGAGCGGCCCGACGCCTTCTACGCATGAGGCGTGTGTAGGGGGGTGCGAATACCCCCCGAACAATTCGAACCCCCTCACATGAAGGCGAGAAATGGCACACTGCGTCCCGAATTTTGTTCGATTGGCGCCGAGAGAGGGATTCGAACCCCCGAGTCTGACGACAGTGGATTTCGAATCCACCGCACTACCGGGCTATGCGATCTCGGCCTAAGCCGAGCCCTGTGCGCCACCGTCATAAGCATGATGCAGCACCTCCGCGCTGTGTTGGTGCGACTGAGCGGCGACGAGGGGCATCACGAAGTGACCCTCGACCAAGGCGCCACAGTACGAGACGTGCTTCGCGCGGCGAACCTGCTGCCGAGCCTCTACATCGTCTCTCACGAAGCGCAGGTCCTCCCAATGTCCACGGCGTTGAGCGACGACGTCACCCTTGAGGTGACGCGCATCGCCTCAGGCGGTTGAATCGTCGTCCGCTCGGGCCAAGACCCGAAGCTCAGAGGATTCGCTGACGTCGCCCTGGAGTTCGTTCACCCAAGCGCCTGGCGCGAGGTTGGTGAAGACCACCACGTCACCAGGTTCGACGTGCGCGTATGTTCGTGGCATCGCGTTGCTCCAGCCGTCGACCTTCATGGTCCCCGTTGAGTCGATGAGCATCAAGCCGCTTCGGGACCACGGGCGGCCGTTGCGCCCAATCCCGCCTTTCTCGAAGGAATACGCCACGCGACCGACGACGTCCACACGCGTGGGTTGGTGCATCATCAGGCTGTCCAGTGCACCGTCCTCGACGGGGGCAAGGGTCGAGCGAGGGTCGAAACGGAGGGTCAGTCGACCTCCTCGTCCAATCTCGGGCATCACGCCCGTGAGGTGAACGCGCTGGCCTTTCATGAGATCCAGCGTCACGCCGTCAGGGGTGTGCCGTCCGAGGATGCGCATCTCGGCTTGCCGTTGTCCGTCGGTGAAAAGGATCCTCGGTCGCGAGACGCCCGTGACCTGCACGGAGTTGACCTCCAGATGCAGGTCCACGCGCGGGTTGATGTCGCCCAAGGCATCGACGTCCGTGGTTTGGGCGTTGCCGGGAAGTTGGAAGCGGCGGGGCAACGCAGGCAAATCACCGTCTGGTCCGGGGCAGATGACCTGCCACTCGCAGCCATGGCAGCGCTTCAATGGGTCCGCGTCAATGCCCTCAGGAACGCCCCCGCGGCCGTGGTTCTGATACGGCGAGGGGTGTGGTGGACAGGACGCCTCGTCAGGATCTTCCTGACGCAGTTCCTCCCACAACGAGGCAACACGAGCCTCGAAGGCATCGCACCACGCATCGTCAGGGCACTCAACATCCACGGCATCTCCGGTGCCGAGGAACCAAATCTCGAGCCGAGAGGGGAGCGGTGCGCCCTCGTGCGTGGCGCGCCACAGCGCAGCGTACGCCCTCAACTGAGCGTGGTATCCAGCGGTGCGGTCTGAAGCTCCCACGGAGGCCTTCAAATCGATGATCTCCGCCGTGCCGCGCCAGCGGTAAACAAGGTCGTATTCGCCTTGGAACATGAACGTGGGATGGACGGCCTGGCTGCTGAAACTGCCCGCATCGGGGTCCACAAACCACGGCCGCGCAATCTCCCACGCCTCAAGGAGGTCACACGCGCCATCACCGGCCAACGGGTGGGGTCCTGTCAAGGCATAACGCCGACCGTCGGGCGCCGGATGAGGGGGCCGCTCGCCCGCCCGCCACGCCTCCAAGCCAGGACCGCCGTTCATGGCAAGGCAAGACTCGACCTCTTGGAGGTGCAAATCGATGGCGCGCTTCACCATCTCAAGCACCGCTTCGGGTTGTATGCGCTCTTCCCACACTCCAGATTGACGCTCGTGGGCTTCCCACGCGGCGCGTTCGACGGCCAAACAAACAGGAACATGCACCGCAGCACGGGCGTAAGCCCACGAACGGAGGTCATCCGTCGAGGTCGGGCGATTGGGCAAGGGCAGCAGCCCATCGGCCGGCCACCCCTCGCTGGCCTGTGCATCCGGCCGGTCTTCGTCATCGAGCGGGGTGCCGCTGAGCAGGTCATGTGGCGCACCGGCAACGATGAGGCCAGGCGACTCCCGAAGCGTCATGCAGACCGCGGCCTCGACCGCACGTCCAAGATGAAGCGGCGGTGTTTGCGCGATCTTCAGGCGCCGGACCTTCTCGAGGAACCACTGTCGAGGACACGCGTCCCAGAGGTTGATTTGGCTTGCTGAAAGACGACGGTAGGGTCCAACCGGGTCTTCGCCCTCTGGCACGTGCACTGGCATACGCACGAGGTCGAACCACGACCCACATGAACCTCACGACGATGAAGGTTGAACGTCGACACGGGTGGAACGGGCGTCGATGCGCAGTTGTGGCATGCCTTCGCGCCAGCCGAGCTCCGCGCCGGTGAGGTTGATGTGATCGCCGGGGCGGATGGCGAGGATGCGGTCGGTCAGCGTGCTGCCAAACATCGCGACCTCGATGACGCGCGAACCGTCGAAAATGTGCAATGTCCCCATGGACCACGGGCGTCCGTCCAGACGGATGCCGTTCCCTCGCCCGATCGAAATCACGAGGGCGGACACGTTGGCACGCGTGCGCAGCATGCCCAAGCGCGTGATCTCGGCATCAGGATCATCCTCGTGGAAGGTCGTGCCCGCGTCCGCGTACAGGCGCGGCGCGCCACGCCAAGCACCTGGCAAAGCACCCCGGACGAGCACGGGCCCCGTGTTGACGTCGTGCAGACCGGGTGCCGCCCCGGGTTGGCTTTCCTCCAAGGCGACATGGGCGCGACCGCTGGTCAGCGCGGCACCCAGCACCGGCTCGCCGAAGTGATTCGGAAGAGGACCCCACCTTCCGTCGAGCGTTCCGCGGACGTTCACGCGGTGAGGAATGTTGGCCAAGGCTTCGAAAGGCGGTGCTATAGATGGAACAACTGCACGCCCATCGCAGCGGTCGTCGAGCAAGGCTTGGACGCCCTCATCGGTGGACAAGGCACACCATCGGCACCCTGGTCGGTCGCACGTGGCTTCGCCGGTCAACGGCCACGCCATGGCCCCCTCGCTGCCCTCGGCCATCGCCAAAGCGACGGCTTCCAGAGCCGAAGTGGCCCCGTCGTGGTCAGGAAAGGGCTCCACTGGAGCACGGAGTCCGCCGTTGAGGTACCATCCCTCAATCCCGTCAGGTGCCGACCCAAAGCAAGCCTCCCAAAGCCAGCCGTAGAAGCGCATCTGATCGTGAAGGGAAGCGCCGTAGGGGCCACCACCGTCACCCGACTTGAGGTCGACGAGACGGGTGGTTCCGTCCCACCGCAACACGAGGTCGAGTTCCCCGGCCGCCCAACCTTCAGGATGGAACATGCGCTGAGGTTGCCCGATTCTCGGGTCCTTGACCCAAGGCCGCACGACCTCCCACGCTTCGGCGTGGTCGAGGTCAGCACCGGGCTCCTTCCAGCCTGCGAACGGGGCCTTAGGTGCTTCATCGAGGTGAGGAGGCCAGCGGTCAGGAAGCGGGT
>CEUV01086483.1_pt1 | contig 38782 bp, 20 predicted proteins | sample 356401 | NCBI WGS metagenome assembly CEUV01 (sample SAMEA2622710, study PRJEB7988) | marine metagenome | isolation source: saline water (ENVO:00002010), including
CGGCGGCGATCGCGCACGGATCAACGGCGACGTCGTCGAGGTCACCCTCGACCGCGCGCGCGTGTAAGAGACGCGCGTCGGCGCGAAGACGGTCGAGGCGCGCGGTGAGGGTGAGGTTGGTGTGACTGTTCATCTTCTCGACGTCGTCGATGGACATTCGCGCGCGCGTCGTCGCGCGAGACGTCGTCTCGATCGCGGTGGGGGACCCAGGGGAGGGGTCTTCGTCGAAGAGGCGCGCGCGAGCGAGCGAACGAGCGCGACGCACTGACGCGAGTCGCGGGTCTCCGTAGCGCGTTCTAAAATTGGTTCGTCCCGTCGTCGACTCGACGCGGCGCGCGAACGAACGCGTCGACGCCGAGGCGAGCGCTCACCCCCGACGCGCGTCGAGAATCGATCGGTATCGCACTCACACGCGCGCTACGTGACTACGTTCCACTATTTCCCTCCCGCGCGCGAGACGCCGTCGTCGCCCGGGCGTCCGCCCGAACGCCCGCCCGTCGCGCTCTCGGCGCCGCGTCCCGAATCCTCCTCGCGTTGAATCTCCTCGCGCTTATCTAAAAATCTTTTCACCGCCCGATCCAACGCGTCTCGTCCCGTGAGTAACAATCTATTCACCATCTCTGGATCGCGCTCGTGTCTTCCCGCCTCGAATTCGCGCCTCGCCGACTCTCGTATGACGTCTCGCCACGCGCGTCCCCGGTCGTCTCTCCACACGAAGAGTACGGATGCGCGAATGACGGCGCGGTACAGACTCAGCGCCTCCCTGCGCGTCGTCAGGAGCGCTTGACGCACGTGTGCCTCGTCGTTTTTGAGGGCATCGCCTCGTTTTCGATCCTGCGCGCGAGAGGGACGGCGTCAGACATCGCGAGCTCGCGCGAGGGCGTCGGGGCGCACCAGGTTGGCTTCGATGATTTCAATCGTTTTCCCGCCGTCTTGGTCGTCTTCTTCGAGCGAGGCGCGCGAGGTGGATGCGATCGCGCGCGAGGTGGATGCGCCCGCGCGCGAGGACGCGGCGGCGCGGGTGAGGGTGCGCAACATGATGTGCGGGAAGGACGCGGCGGCGGCGAGGATGCATTCGACGGGTGATGATAAGAATGATCGATTGCGCCTAATACTACGGAGAGCTATCGTCGCCGATGCGTTCGTGTCGTTTGTTTCGTGTCGTTTCGAGTTCAGTCGACGCGCGCACGCGCCGTCTCGGCGGAGATGGCGCGTCGTCTGAGATTGCGCGCCGACGCCTCGCCGGTTTCGTCGACGAGTTGCGAAAAGATGGATTTCGGGTCGGCGAGCATCGCCGCCGGGGAATCCGCGGCGACGAGTTTACCGGCGTCGAGGCAGACTATTATGTCGTTCTCGATGATGGTGTTGATTCGGTGCGCGATGGTGAGGATGGTGCACGCGCTAAATTCTTGCGCGATGACTTTTTGCATGTTTTCATCCGTCTCGGTGTCGACGCTCGCCGTCGCCTCGTCGAGACACACCACTCTCGTGTCCCGCAGCATGGCGCGCGCGAGGCAAAGCATCTGCCGTTGGCCGGCGGAGTAGTTTGCACCGAATTCCTCCACTGGAGCGTTGAGACCTAAACCTTGCCGGCTGATGAACTCTTTGCACTTGACGTGCTCGAGCGCGTGCCACAACTTGTCGTCCGAGTACTCGTCGAACGGATCGAGGTTGTATCGGATCGTGCCGCTGAACAGAATGGGGTCCTGCGGAATGCACGTGATGGATGAGCGAAGTCTCTTGAGAGAAACTTTTGAGATATCGACGCCGTCGAGAAGGATTCTTCCCGCGGCGGGTTCGCAGATGCGCCACAACGCCACGAGGAGAGAACTCTTTCCGCTTCCGGTTCGACCGCAGATGCCAACCTTGTGTCCGGCCCGGACGTCGAAAGACACGCCCTTGAGTACCAACGGAAGTTCGTCTCGGTAACGCATCTCCAACTTTTCAAAGTTGATCGCCCCCTCGGCTGGCCACTGCGCGGGCGGATCCTCGACGGCGCCGTGCATCGCCAACGCGCCCGTGTCTTCCTCCGACGGCAGTCCGGTGTACTCTTCGATGCGCTCGACGCTCACCATATGTGACTCGAGTTCGGAGACGATTCGAATGACCCAGGACAAAACACCCGTGATGTCGATGGCGTACGTGAGCGCCAACCCGATGAACGCCGAATCGAGCGAATTGCGCTGTGCCACGGCGATGCCCGCCACGACGAGCGTCATCGAGTTCCCGATCGTCTCTAGACGCACGGGAAGCCAACGCTCGCAACCACATTTTTGCGTGTAATCGGCGATTTGGTTCACCCCGACCATCTGTTCGTTCTCAGTGATGAAACGCTGTTGATGACCGAACGCGCGAATCGTGCTCAAACCGCCGAGCGTCTCGCCGAAGTGCGCGAACACGGGTGAGCCACTCACGGCATCAAGCCTCTTCGCCTCGCGATACCCCGGACGGTAATATCTCTGTGTGTAAAAGTACACGCCAAAGATTGGAACCAAAAAAGGTAAGAGTATCGGCATCAACCATCCCATGACGACGATGGTGCCGAGCAACAGTAAACCGAAGGACATGACGCTTGACACCGATTGACCGAGAATGTTATCCAACGTGTTTGTGTCTTTGCTGAACCGTTGAATGACGCGACCGAGTGGAGTGGTGTCGAAGAAGGACATGCGCGTGTTCATGACCGATTTGAGCAATTTGAGATGCAATCTGGTCGCGGCGGCGAGTGCGGCGACAATCCAGGCGAAGGTTCTCGCCCAGGCGACGAGCGCCGAGACGACGCCTATTGCGCTGTATCCGCTGAGATACGCCGTTTGACCCAAGTTCCACTTTTGCTGCGACCAATACGCGAGCCAGATGTTCGTGAAAACGCTGAGAGCGCGCTCGGCGACGGTGATAAAGGTGAGAAAGGAAAACGTCCACACGCCGCCTCCCATCGCGTTGATGTACGCCTTGTACACGTTCAATTTTACCGACCCCTCTTCTCGTCTCTCGATGTTCACCTTGGACTTTTCGCGCTGCACAGACATCGTTTCCTTCATCTCTTTACTCACCGACGCGTCCACGAATTCTTCTTCAGTTTTCGCCACCTTTTGGGTTCCGCGGTACGATTTCATCATCGCCTGGAACGTCGGACCCGTCTCCATCAAATCGGCATACTTGCCGGATTCAACGATTCTTCCATCCTTCATGACGAGAATGTTATCGGCGAACTCGGTGAACTGTAATTGATGCGTCACGAGCAACACCGCCTTATCGCGGAGGACGCCGCGAATGCATCGCTTGAAGACATCCTTGGCCACGTGGGCGTCCAAAGCGGAGAGAGGGTCGTCCAAAATGGCGAGCTCGGCGTCCGCGTAGACGGCGCGAGCGATCGCCGTTCGTTGTTTTTGCCCGCCACTCAGCGTGATACCCTTTTCGCCGATGGCGGTATCGTCGCCGTTCGGGAGAAGATTGATGTCCGCGCCCATGCACGCCGCCTCCAGCGCCTGATGGTACTTGTCTTCGTCGTATCGCTTGCCGAAGAGGACGTTTTCGCGAAGAGACATCGATTGCACCCACGCCGTCTGTGCGACGTACGACACGGTCGCGTTGATCTCAACTTTCGAATCCTCGGTGGCGATCATCTCACCGAGAAGTGCGGAGATGAGCGCAGTCTTACCGGACCCGACCGAGCCGACGACGATGGTCAATTCGCGTCGTTTGAGCTCGAGTCGCACGTCCCGCAAAAACGGTCCCTTGGGCATCGTCTGCGTCGGCGCGGCGTCTTCACCCTTATCGTCGGTCGCCTCTTTAGCACCGCCCTCGGTCTTCGTCTCCTCGACGGTGGTGTTGGGATCGCTCCAATAAAAGCTCCCGTTTGTCACGCGCGCGAGGACGTCGCCCCCGGCGTGTGGTTTTCGCTTTTCCACGACGCGATCGACGCCGTCCTCTTGTTCGAATTCGATCGTCTTCGTCGTCGCGGCCGCCTCCGACAGGGCAAAGTACTTTTGTAAACGCCTCAGAGAAACGAACGCGTCGGCGACGAGCGCGATGGCACGAGGATAAAATATGACGGGAAATCGCAAGAGAGAAAACAGCGTCAACGCCGGAAAGATGATGTCGGCGTCCATGGGACGGTTCATCGCTCCCGCGTACAGCGCGAACGCCACCACCGACACCATGATCGGACCCGTCATCATCACGGACGTGTTTACCGCGTTGATGTTGGCGACGCGCGTCGCCTCTTTCATCTCACGCCTGCGCACCGCGGACACCTCGGCTTGCAACGACTCTTCCCACGCGTTGAGTTTGAGAATTTTAATCCCGCTCAAACCTTCATTCTCCAACTTGACACGTCGATCCGTCAACGCGTTTTGTAACTTTCTGTACCGGTAAATCATTCCGTAGAAGACTTTTTGCAGAGGAATCAAACCAATCATGACGGCCAACCCGCCGAAGACGCTCCATCCGATGTACGAGTACAACAACGCCATGTACCCGACAATTTGCAACAATCCACTCCACAGAACGTTCACGAAGAGCATGAGATCGGCGACGCGCTGCGCGTCGAGTTGCATGTAGTTCAACACCTCGCCCGTCGTGCTCCCGCTCCTTCCCGCGCTCGATAGGCGCATGGTCTTTCTGTACACCGCCGTCGAGAGTGCGCCTCGAATGCAAATTCCGCTCGCCTGCGCGTAGTAAAAGTACGTCTGTTCGCACAGCGTTCGCAAGACTGCCAATGCGAACATCAACACGCAGTACATAACGCCGATCTCCACCCTATCCAGCGACTTTCCGAGCGCGTCCGTCATGAAGTTTGGCTTGCGCGCGACGTACCGCAAAAAGCCGCTCAAGACGACGGGCGGCAAAAACTGAATCACGTCGTTGCACAACTTCCAAAACGACCCTCTCAGCACGACGGCGCCGAACGTTTTCCACAGCGGCGACACGAGCGCGGGAACGAACCCCTCCTTCTCCTCTCTCACCCTCGCGGAGTCTCCGCCGCCCGCCGCCGCCGCCGCCGCCGCCGCCGCCGCCCCCCCTCGACCGCCGAGTCGCTCCAACATCGCCCGCTCGAACGCCTCCGCGTTGTTCTTCGCCACGAACGCGCTCGGCGGCTGCAACAAATCATCCATCTCCAACTGTCCCCGCGCGCCCTTGTTCGCCTCGACGCCGCGTCGAAGAAACGGCGTCACCCAAAAAAAGCACACTCTCGACACCGCGGACGCATTCGCGCGCCCCGGGATCGTCGCGCGCGCCGTCGACGCCGTCGTCGACGCCTCGGCGCGCGCGCGCGCTTCTTTTTCCACCACCATCTCGCGTCGCTCGCGCGTCGCGCGCGCGACGACGCCGCACCGCGCGTCGACGACTGACCCCGCGCCCGCGTTCACTCGTCACATCATGCCCACCACCGACGACGACGCGACGCGCGCGCGCGCGCTCGAGCGCGTCCGTCGCGTCGCCGCGAATATCGCGCCTTCCCGCGCGCCCTCTCGCGACGTCCCGCGCGTCGCGCGCGCGCCCTCGGTCGTCGTTTTCGGCGGCATCGTCGTCGACGTGTTCGCGTCCCCGCGCGCGCCGCGCGCGCTCGCGCGAGGCACGTCCGCGCCGGGCGTCGCGCGCGTCGACGTCGGTGGCGTCGGCATGAACGTCGCCGCCGCCGCGCGCGCGAGCGGCGACGGACGCGTGGACGTCGCGCTCGTGAGCGCGGTGGGGGACGACGCCGACGGCGCGACGGCGCGACGGCGCGCCGCGGAGCGAGGCGCGCGGGACGTCGCGAGAACGGTGCGCGTGGCGCGTGGGCGACGAACGTCGCGCGTGGTCGGGGTTTTAGACGGTGATGGTGAACTCGCGGCGTGCGTGGCGGACGTGGAGACGGTGGAGGAGTGCGCGGACGCGGCGTGGTGCGGGTCGTTCGGAGACGCCGTGGACGCGAGCGCGTGCGTCGTCGTCGACGCGAATTTACGAGGAGACGCGGTCCGGGAGGTGGTGTCGATGGCGAACGAACGGGGTGTGCCGGTGTGGTACGAACCGGTGAGCGTGGGGAAGGCGACGAGGATATTGAATGGGTTAGAAGACGAGGAGGACGCGAGACCGCTGGCGGGGACGGCGTTTTGTTCGCCGAACGCCGCCGAGCTTCGCGAGTTGGCGAACGGCGTGCGTAGACGCTGGGCGAAAGGGAGTCCGATGTCACCGTGTCCGTTTAATCCAGAGTTTGCGTTCGATACGGCCGGTGACGCGCTGGACGCGTTGGCGAGCGATGTGTCCACGCTCTTGGCGGCGGGGTGCGAACGCGTGGCGCTCACGCTCGGCGCGGCGGGTGTCGTCGTCTCTTGGGCGCCGGATGGTGACGCGTCCAGGGCGGTTCACGCGCACGTGCCGGCGTTTCCCGTGACTCCGGTCTCGCTCGTCGGTGCCGGGGACGCGTTCGTGGGTGGCACCGTCGCCGCGCTCGCGCGAGGACTCGACGCGTTGGACGCGGCGGCGCGAGGCGCGGCGTGCGCGTCGCTCGCGTGCGAACGGAGAGACGCGGCGTTGACGAATGTCGACGAGGGAGAGATTTCGCGTCGCGCCGCCATCGTGCGTCGAGGTGTGACGCGGTTGACGCCCGCGGTGCGTCAATAGAAATAGAACGAAGAACGACGCTGTAATACTATTGCATTATTTCTAGGCTACGATTCACCGTCTCGCGCGAGACGACGAACGACTGGTATCCGGCGCGAAGGTGCACTCCGCCATCTCGCGACGCACGCGCTCCTCAGCGAGCGCTTTGCGCCTCGACTCGGCTTTTTCATCGATATTTTCAGCGACGGAGAACGGTTCGGGAATCGTGCGGCGGTGTCGTCGATCGAAATCGTCGATGTTTTCGAGAAACGCGGCGGCGACGCGCGCGCGCTTTTCCTCTTCGAGTCGCCGCGCGGCGGCTTGCTTGCGTAAAAACGAATCCATTCCTCGAACCTTGGACGACGAGGGCGCGTGCATCGCTCTCGGGTCGTGCGTGGTGGTTTCAGGTTGAAACGTGCACTCCTCCAATTCTCTGTACGCGGCGTTTTTTCGGAGAATTTCGAGCGCCGCCTCCTTTTCGCGGCGATGACTCTCGATGCGCGCGCTCACGGCGTCGCCGTCGAGGCCGTGTTCCATTCCGCGTTGACTCTCTTCGCGCGCGCGGCGCGCGCGATCGGATCTCTCGAGGTTCGGTTCGAACGTGTGTTCTTCCCTAAACTCGCGCTCGAGCTGCGCCCGCGCCTGTCGGCGCGCTAAATCGCGCCGCTCGTCGCGCACTAAATCGTCCACCGACGTGGCGTACGGCGCTAGTTCGCGCGAGCGTTCATTCAACGTCGGCTCGTACGTAAACTGTTCGTAGTGCTCTCTCTCTCTCTCTCTCTGTTCGTCTCGTTTACGCCGCGCGTCGATGACGGCTAAACGCTCCGACCGCTCCTCGGGGGTTTCAATCAAACGATACACGTGACGCCCTCGGCGCAACACGTCGTCGGCGCGCCCTATGTCCGGCGTAAACGTGCACTCTTCGTCCACGACGGCGCGTTGTTCCTCGACGCGCCGCGTCGCGCGCTCGCTGAAATCGCGTTGACGCTCGAGAAACCCGACGCCCAGTTTCCCTCGTCGCGAGAGCTCTTCCACGACGCGTTCGCTCCGCCGGGCGATTTTCGGCGCAAACGTGAGCTCGGCGTCGGCGTCCGCCGCGGGATCTTGTCTTCGAGAACGTCTCGTCGTGTCGACCTCTCCCATCTCCCGCTCGATCTCCTGACGCTGACGCGCGAGCGCTTTGCTCGTGGGATTGATCACCGGTCGAAACGTGTACGCCTTGGCGCGTTCATCTTCCACTTTAATTCTCGCCTCTGACTTGACGTTTTCCTTTTCTCGCAACACTTGCTCGACGCGTCGGTGCAACGGCGGATTCTTCTTCACCCTCTCCGACGTCGGTGTATTCACCGCCGGCGTGAAGGTTAAATTTTCCAACTCCGTCTCCAACACGCGCGCCCTCGCTCGCGCTCGTTTCTCCATGCGCGTCTCCGCCTGCGCGTACAACCGCTCGCACGCCGGTTTCGTCGTCGGCGTCTTTGGCCCGCGTCCCGTCTTCGGCTCAAAGGTACAATTCTTTTCAAACACCTCCGCCTCCTCGGCCGCCTTGACGTTCGCCGCGCGCTTCCACAACGCCGTCTTCGGCGTCGCCAGCGCATCCAACGCCCTCTTCGCGAGCTCCTCGGCGCGATACCGCCCCGCGCGCGTCTTTTCCCGTCTCGCCTCGCCGTGCGTCCTCGGCGAAAACGTCTCCTCCGCCGCGCGTCTCGCCGTCACCTCCGCCTCGACCACCACCCTCGAGTGTCTCCCCGCCAAACGTTCGCATCGTTCTCTGTTCGCCACCTCGGGCCGTTCTCCATCGCGCGCCACCGATCGCGTCCTCGCCCTTCGTCGTCTTCGCGAAACCGTCCCCGTCCCGGCGTCTTCGTCTTCGCGTCGCGCGCCCCGCGTCCTCCTCGGCTCCATGTACCTCGATTTCACCCCTCTCCACGACCGCGCGCGCGACGCCTCCTCCGCGAGATTCCTCTCCGCCTCCTCGCGCGTGTCCTCGCGCGCGCGCGGAGGAGGAGGACGCGCGCGCACCAAGGCTCGAACGTGCGCGCGACGTTCCCCAGCTGTCATCTCACACACGCGACGCGTCGTCGTCGGAGACTCCATCGCGCGCGAGCGCGTTTCGACGCGCGCGACGGGAGCGCGCGCGACCGACGTCGTCGACGCGAAGACTCGACGCGCGTCCTCGCGCGCGCGCGATTCCTCCCGCGCGCGCGTCTCGCGGCGCGTCGATGTTTCAATTCGAGCCGTGTCATGAAGCACACGTGTATCGACACATATGTACCTCGACTATGTCCTCACGTTCCGTATTCAAAGATACGAATACGCCAACCACGTCACGACCACGCGTCGCGTCGATCCGTCCGAGACGGGACGGCCGCGCGCGGGAGATCGGTCGAGACTGACGCGCGCGCGCCGAGGGCTCGATCGATCGATCGATCCGACGACGACGAGGACGACGACGAGGACGAGGATGTCCGCGCACGCGATGCGATCGAGGTGCGCGACGCGATGATGACGCGATGATGACGACGGATGGATCGATCCGACAGCGCGTCGTGATTTTTTAAAAAATGTTCTGGATCCCGATGACGACGATCCGGTGGATGACGACGCGGGGGGTATCGGTGGACCGATGGGGGACGGCGCGCGGGGAGATGGCGTGAGAGTGCGCGCGGTGACGGCGCGAGAGGGCGCGAGACGGACGTCGGTGGGAGGCGCGAGGCGACTGGGCGCGAGGCGACTGGGCGCCCGAGAGATATCGGCGAACGCGCGGGGACGCGAGGGTGAAGACTGACCAAGGCGAATGCGCGTTTGGTTTCGTATTGGGGTGTTATAGGTGTGCCAGCGTCGCCGGGACGCGCGTGGGCGCGGGGAGAAAGGCGGTGAATACGACCAAGGCGACGCGCGCGAGGTGCGTCACGCGAGCGTCCAGCAACGCGGCGACCATCAAGGTGGTCGGCGTCGGCGGTGGTGGTTCGAACGCCGTGAACCGTATGGTTGATGCGGATATGACTGGAGTTGAGTTCTGGATCGTGAACACGGACGCGCAGGCGCTGCAGACGGCGGCGGCGGATCCGAGGAACCACTTGCAAATCGGCGCCGAGCTCACGCGAGGTTTGGGCGCCGGCGGGAACCCGGAGATTGGTCAAAAGGCTGCGGAGGAGAGCCGAGCGGCCATCGAGCAGTCGCTCACAGGTTCTGATATGGTGTTCGTTACCGCGGGTATGGGTGGTGGTACGGGCTCCGGCGCGGCGCCCATCGTCGCGCAGGTTGCCAAGAGCGCCGGTATTTTGACCGTGGGCATCGTCACCATGCCGTTCAAGTTTGAAGGTCGTCAGCGATACAACCAGGCTTTGGAAGCCGTCGAACGTTTGCGCCAAAATGTCGACACGCTCATCGTCATCCCGAACGATCGCTTGCTCGCCGCCGTCGACGCTGCGTTGCCGGTGCAAGACGCCTTTTTGCTCGCCGACGACATTCTCCGTCAAGGCGTGCGCGGCATCACTGACATTATTACTTTGCCCGGTTTGATCAACGTCGATTTCGCCGATGTTCGCGCCGTCATGGCGGACGCGGGTTCCTCTTTGATGGGTATCGGTCGCGCGAGCGGTAAGAACCGCGCCCGCGAAGCGGCGGAAGCGGCGATTTCTTCTCCGCTTCTCGACTTAGGCATCGATCGCGCGACGGGCATTGTGTGGAACATCACCGGTGGCGACGATTTGACTTTGCACGAAGTCAACGAAGCGGCCGAGGTCATTTACGATCTCGTGGACCCGTCCGCGTTGATCATCTTCGGTGCCGTGGTCAAGGATGGAAACAGAGCGACGGACGGCGAGGTGTCCATCACCCTCATCGCCACTGGTTTCTCCCCGTCCGCCGGTACCGGACAAGGCGCCGCCCCGGCGGCTCGCCAAGTGAACGGCAACGGCGATAGCAACGGTCGCCAACCGATCATGGGCTGGAAGCAAGAAGCCACGAACGGTGCGAATGGCCGCAACGGCAGCGCTCCGACGGCTGAAGAACCGGTCTCTCGCGGCGGCATCCCCTCTTTTTTGCGCCGTAGAATGGGACGCTAATAACGGTGCTCGCTCATCAAGTTTTTTTTGTATACAAACGTAGAGATCCTTTTGTCAATGAGCAAATCGAATTCCCTAAATCAAATTCCTACATTATTACATGAGCTTCAGCGCGAGAGCAAGTCGAGTGAGTTCACCTCGGAGAGCGACAGCGGCGGCGAAAATTCCCGACGCTTCAATCGAACTTCCTCCACAAACTCATCGATCACCACAGACATCTTCTTTCGCGAATTCGATCGTTCGAGCAAACGAATCATCGACACGGCAAAGTCGCGGCCGTACGGAGGAGCGGCAATCTCGAGGACTTCGTTCGCGAAATATCGAAGCTTCGGAGCCTCCAGAAAGCTACTCCAAGAGGCGCAAGCCAATGTGAGCGTGGGAATGACGTGACCCGCCGCGACGAGGTCGCAACCCAAATCAAGTAAAGGGTGGATGAGATCGTCTCCGTGCGTTCGACCACAGCATTGGATGATCGCGGATAAGGCTTCCAACACGGTGCCCTGCAAGGCGACGTGCTTGCGAGCGATGTCGCCGAGTAGTTGCAGGAAAATTTCATTCGAGTTGCCCACTTGCACGATTCTGTGATAGCTTTCGTTAGTCAGCGCAGATCTCGCGGCGGTTATGAGCCCGGCCGCGGCGGAGGGAACGGCGAATGCCTTTTCCATCTGAGATTTTTCTGGAGATTCACCTCGCTTGGCGCTTTCCACCGTGGACACGGCGGCGCGTAAAGCTTCTTTGACGGCGTCGGCACTCGTCGACTCGTCGCTCACGGCCAGGGCGATCAATTCGAAACATTCATCGCGGGATCTGGAAGCTTTAGAATCCACCGTCCACTTGAAGGCTTCAGCTATCAAATTGTAAAGAACATCAGGATGGTTAAGAGGGGCGACGGATGGCTTCTTTTCGTCATCAGCCGACACGTACAGATCGAGTAACTTCTTCAAATCTCCCGCCGCGAGCGCACCCGTATCTCGAACTTTGTCCCTGACCTCTGCGTTCCCCACCGGTCTCGAGCTCAGTAAATCAGCCGTGGCGTATTTTACCGTCGCGTCGGCAGCCGAAGCGGCGAGCCACGGTGCGAGACGCCTCACCGTGGCGGCGCCGTGCACTCGCGCCGCCGCCGCCTCCAGCTCTTCCGATAGACGAGTGGCGAGCGTGCGTGACACCGGCGCCGTCTCCGAATCATCTTGTCCCAAAGACAAGAGCATGAGTTGCCCGAAAACGTACGTTCCTATCGACTGACAGCACATGCTCTTCACTCGTTCCTCCATGTTTGCCTGTCGCACATCGTCGCCCTGCGCCTCGACGATACCCTTGATGTGATCGGCCAACAGTTCGTGGAAAATACTAAAATACGCCGCGGCCGCGGGTCCGAGCGCTCGAACCTCGTGTCTCATGCCTCGCTGCCACGCGTATTGAATGGCTAACGAAATCAACGCGCAATTCGGATTGGACTCGGCGAGAGAAAACAAAAGCGCGCGTCCTCGCTCGCTCTTGAACAACGCGTCCAACCACACGGGCCGTTGTGTCGACACCGCGTCAGCCTTGTTCGCATCGAAGCGTTCTCTCACGAGCGTCTCGAGAAAGTACAACTCGTCAAACGGCGCGTCTTCGGCGCGCGCGTCGCCTCGCTGCGCCACCCCAGCGCCGACCCGCCTCGCCGAACCTCCCGCCGCCGACGTCAGAATACCACCCGTGGGCGTGTGCGTCGTCACGCCCGCACCACCTCGCCCCTCCAGCGCCGCGTTCACCTTGATCGGCGACGTGTTCGCGCCCCTCTTCGGCGGCGCCGTCACCCGCAACCAGTGCACCGCCAACGACGTCATCGCCGCGTACCCCCGATAATTCTCGCTCAGCAGTTCGATCGCCGTGCTCGGCGCCCCACCCGAGGCGACGTACCGCTTCACGTCATCGATCGCGTCCGGTTCCATTATGAAATCTTTCTGCGCCAATCGCGCCTCGAGCGCGGCGAGCGCGCTCGTCGCCTCCGCGTCCAGCGCCGCGACACCCTCGACGCCGAAATCGTCGCGCGCCGTCGCATCGATTCCGTCCGCACCGCCGCACACCTCGTCGTCCGACATGACCACCGTCGCGACGCGAACTGACGATCGTAGCGCGCGTCGAACGCGTCAGACATGGGCGCGCGGCGACGACGCGCGCACCGCGAACTCGTCGGACTGGAACGCGCGGCGCCCGCGGACGAAGAATTCGGCGGCGCATCTTCCGCGCGCGCGCGATCGTCGGCGCACGTCGAGGCGCGAGGACGCGCGAAGACGAAGGAATCGCAGCGAGAGTTTGCGCTCTTGGTCGGCGCGTTCGCCTGCGTGGTGGCGCTGGTGGTGTTCGTGTTCGTCGAGCGCGTCGCGCACGGGTCTCATGATGGGTGATGAGACGGATGACGCGCGGTGGCGACCGACGAGGGCGGAGAGACGCGCGTTGGGGCGATTGGGGTGGTTCACGTGCGCGTTGGCGGCGGCGCCGAGCGCGACGTACGCGTTCGCGCGTCGAACGGTGTGTCCGGCGGCGTACGAGGCGTACGGCGCGGGTTTTTTGGCGACAGAGAGCGGCCGTGCGACGTGTGCGGGGTTATTCGCTGTGATTTCGGTGAACGTGGTGTTGCTCGCGTACGTGGCGACGGCTGTGTTTTACGGCGGCGAAGACGAAGCGACAGACGCGCAGACGAAGAAGGATCAGTGAATCCGCGACGCATCGTCGGTAGAATAGATGTGATAATGTTACACGTAATGTTTTTGTACCTTATACCTCTACCGCCGCCTCGCGGTTAATCTAAAATCGAAGACACCGTCTCTTGGACGGCGATCTTTTTGGAGATGATGTCGCTAAAGGTTTCGTTCCAAATCAACACTGTTTGCATCGTGGCGATTGGAAGCAACGACAAACAGAAGATGAACACGAAAATGGTCAAGCCAAAGAATTTATCCATCTCTTTGAACCAGAAATCTGCAAACTTTCGGACGGTGACGGCGGTGCTTCTCGTTCTGTAGATGAACGGTTGCAAGAGACGACGACGGGGGTTTCCGCGCGGCTCGGGTTCTCCTTCGAGAGGCTTGACGGGAAGCCAACTCTCGCCGAAACTCGTGAGCGTGTGATCACTCAACATGACGAACGATTCGACAAACATGGACAGCACGCACACGGCGGCCAATCCAGTCATGAACCACGTGCGAGCCAAACTGTTACTTCCCGTTTCCACGTGCAGCGCGAAGAAGTACAAGCCGTTCCAAATCATAAACATGCCCACCCTCGCGACGCCTCGATAGATGCTGATTTTCCATAACTTGTCGGGATAGTCGAGCCAAGGCTCGCGCGTGAACACCACGGAGTTCAACGTCGCCTCGTACACGATGGCGACGAAACCCATGGCGGCGGCGGCGGCGCCGATACGACCGGCGTTGATGGTGAATTGCTCCGTTTGCGTCAACCCCGTGTACAACGCGCTCCCGTGCAAGGAGCCGACGATGACGAGCGCGATGATGATGCGACCGAAACAACTCATGAAGACAACGCCGCTCTTGACGAAGAAACCGATTCTGTTTCGGTAATTCGCGCTCATTTGCTTGTGCCATGCGTTCCACGATCCGTTGGCGACCTTGGGCATGTCAAAGGTGCCATCGAGCCAACTGCGCCAATCCGTCCAACTTCGTTGCATCCAGTACAGATTCGTGCTCTGGGGTGAGAACCACCACGGGGAGATGACGATGCACACCGCGAAGCTCCACACGGACCACGAGTACAAGAGTGACTTCGGTAGGACGGTGTTCGTGTGGAACAAGATGAGCAGGAACAAGACTTCCATGCCGAAGTAAAGGTGAGACTTCGCGTACAAGCCGTAGAGAACGACCATGTTTGCGTTTTGCAAGACGTAACCTCGCTCGGTGGCGATGTATTGCGCTTTTCCGAAAATGAGGCCCACCATGTAGTTGTATCCTTTCGTCGTCATGGCGAAAATATTAAACGCCCACGAGCCGCGCAAGAGGGATGAGATCGTGTACTCGACGCCGTCTCGCAATCCTCTATCCATCACCATTTTTAAGAAGAGCGGCAACACCGTGAGCAAACCGAGTTGGATGGCGTAAATAGAGTTGTAGTAGCCACCCTCTTCTTTCGACAGAGACAGCGTCGTCTGCGTCTCGGTCATTTTGAAATAACGGTAAATGCGATAAATTTCCAAATCGGCGATGGCGAGGCCGGCGTGGACGAGAATGTACAAGTATACACACCAGGCCGTCTGCATGACACTGATAAAGAAACCCGGTCCACTGAAGTACATCGACAATACTCTGAAGAAATCCATCGACCTGTGCAATCGATAAACGTCTCGCGACATGGAAATCGTGCCGGCCGAGCCGGAAATTTTCTGCTCAAAACCGTTCACCGACGTGAAACCCATATCTCTTCCTTTACCCACCTCGATGAATTCTTCAAAAATGACTCGACCACCGCGAACGATGGCGTTGACGCCGCCGAAGAAGTCCTCGGCGACGTGAATCATCTTGGAAGCCTTGGACACGCCGCCGTTCGTCATCGTGAAAGCCTTGTCCCAAAGATCAGGGTGTCCGTAGTGGAAACGAACCATGAGCGGCCACGTCATGAAGCGCTGGAAGGTTTGGAAAATAAACTCGGAGATGGCAGCGAATTGCGCCACCGCGCCGGTCGTCTCGCTGAAGATGACTTCTGGAAATCCGACGAGCACGACGTCTTCGGAGAAGACATCCAAGAGATTGCGCATTTTCAATGCTTCGGCAAAGTACCCGTCCTGGTTCATGTCCAACGTTTGGAGGTATGAACCGCGGCTGAAGATGACGGCGTGATTTTGGTTCTCAGGTTTCCCTTCTCCGATGATTGGATTGCCAGGAAGCTCTACCTTACACGAAATGGACAGACTCTTCGTCTCTCTATCGCATCCGATGAGACAGGAAGAAAATGTACCCTCGTCATCTTGCACGAAGCACACTCGGAGCTCCGGATGCTTAAAGATGAGTTCGTTGATGTCGTCAGCCTTTTGTCGGTCGGGGGATCCCACCGGCGCTCTCAGCATTCTTCCGTACACCTGACACGATACCAGATATTCAAACTTGTCGTGCACGAGTTTCTCGATATAGTCTTCGTCGTAGCCTTCGAGACGCGCGAGGAATCGCAGCGCCGTTCCGTAGTAGCAAATGCCGCGGACGCAGCGACTCAACGACTGCGTGTGATCGCTCGTCCACACGCGCAGCTCGGCCCAATGCTCGTCCAAGATGGTCGCGTCGTCGCAAGACAGAACCCCGATGCGTTCTTTGAAGTTTTCGTACTCATCGGGATACGTGGCCTGAATGATGGACAATAACGTCTTTTGGTCTTCGAGCGGTTGGATGAGTTCGTCCTTTCTGTACGAAACCTCCTCGGCGTAATACGGCGTGAACGCGGTCCACGCACGCATGTTGTGGAGCTTCGTCGGCGCTTTCAAAGTCGTAAAATTCAAAGAGTTCGTGAAGAACATCAACTGTCGCCGAGCTTCGAGGTTGCGAGGCTCGCCCCCGGGGTTGATGTTGTTCATGGAATTCAGCAAGCTCTCCACAATCTTCCGATTCGTCGTCAAGGTGGCTGACGCGGACACCACGCGCACGTGCTCCAAGTCTCGGAGCGCGTCGATTCGCACGATTTCGAGAAGTTGCACGTACAATTGAGACACTCTGTACTTGCGTTGATTGTTCGCGCTGCTCCAACGGCCGTTGTTTTCCATCGAAAAGGAAAAGATTGTTCGCACAGCAAGAAGCACCTCATGCAACGCCTCGGCGAGCGTGCTGGATTGCGCCTCGATGTCCGCATCCGCTTGGATATTCGACCACTTGATCAGGCGACGTCGACCCTTGCGCCAGCGCTTTCGAGCGGGTTTGTCTTGATCTCGAGACTTCTCCAACAGGGCGCGTTGTTCGTCGGTCATTTCGTCCCAATTTTCTTGCACGACGAAGCACCCTCGCATCAAGCCACTCTTCTCCTTCATCTTTTTCCTGCGCTCCTTCGAGATGAGACCGGTGCAACCAAACTTCATCTCGAGATTGATGGCCTCAACCACTTGCTTTTGACGATCCTGTTCTTTTTCTTTCAAAAGCTTCAACTGACGTCGCTTGGCGCGTTGCTCCTTTCTCAACCGAGCGCGCTCGGCGCCGGCGTGATCGCCGAGGAGTCTGAGCTGCGCCTCCTCGTCATCGCTCGCGCTCTCATCGTCATCGCTCGCTTGATCGTTGTAATCTTCTTCGATCGGTGTCGCTTCGGTGTTCTCACTCATCGCTTGAAGCGTGAGTAACAACTTGACGATCGAGTCGCGCAACTGGACGTACCCGTCGATGTCGTCGCGGCGACGTTGATGCATTTGTTCGCCTTCGATGGTGGCTAAATCGCTCACGATTCGCATCAGAAGCGATATATCCCCGGGTGACACGACGCGAAGTACCTCCGTCATGAGTACGCAGAGCAAATCTTTCGTTTGCACGAGCGTCGTGCCAAAGGATGGGTACTTGGCCATCGTCCCCGTGTTGAAATTCGCCCTCGAAAAGACGGAGGATGTCATCATGGGAGGCATCACGATGTATTCCGGCGCGTCGAATATTTGTTCGACGTCGTGACCTCGCAAGAATGTAAATTTGAGATCGTCGCGCTCTTTGTTCGTGATGTGATCACGCGCGCGCAGGGAGTCGACGATGGAATTCCATCCTCTAGCAAAGTGTTGCCACTTGATGTCCATCGCCTCGGGAAGGAAATCGGCGGGATTGGGCTTGGCCGACTTGGTGCTGGATTCGAGGAGCACTTCATCTTCGGTCACGGTGAGCGCAACGGCGTCGAGAAGGTTCTCGTTCACGCCGCCGTCTCCCGCGTAACCGCCGCCCGATCGCTGTCTCAACTGCGACTCGAGCGACACGTCGCCGTCGCCGTCGTCCGAGCCGTCGGCGTCGGCGTCGTCGCTCGAAACCATCACCATCTTGGGCCATGTCTTGTTGGTGAGCTTTTCGCAAAAGAGATTCGGTATCTGCTGGAAGTTTCGTAAAAACTTGGCCCAACGCTGCGCGTGCGAGATTTTACCACGCCACTGGAGAAAGATTGTGAACAGCGAAGCGTACAGCGTGTACCACAAAAACGTGTCGCAAAAGTACGTGGCGATCGCCGGTAACAACCGTGCGACGACCAAGACGAACATTAAAAATTGCGACGCGTGGACGTCGTAGTACGCTTCGGGAAGCTGACCCTCGATCTCTTCGCCGATGTACCCGAGCGCCGGAAGACTGAGCTTTTTGTGGCCAATAGCGCCATGAATGGCGTTCGACGCGGCTTCGGAAACGCCCGAGAGAGCGCTCTCCAATCGCGTCTGTGGAGCGGACGACATTCTTGACGCACCGCTGCTCCAGCCGCGATATTGGCCGTTGTAAGGATCTACCGATTGGTTCAAATCGATATCGGTGGCGAATTGACTCTCATCACCCCAAGATGCACCGGTGAAATCTCCGCCGCCGCCGCCGTGGGAAAAGAGAAGACTCCGTCGCCGCTCCGGAATCGGTTCGTAATACGACAGTTGAATATCGCTCTCGTCGTAATCGTCTTCGCTGTTCTTGACCTCCGTGAAGTACGTCACCTTGGGTTTGAACTTTAACGCCTCCACGAGCGCGTCGCCCTCGAGGTTGATGCATGAAGTGTACTCGTCGCTCTCCTTGTTCCAGCACAAGTCGCCCTTGGTCAGCGCGCTGACGGCTTCTCTCAGCGGAGAGATGAGAAGGTAGTGTCCGAAGATCATCTTCGTGGAGAGGACGACGACCCAAAACGTCGTGTAGATCATGCGCTCGCGGAGCGGTGTCGACATCTGCGCGGCCGAACCGACGAAAGGCGTGCGTCGAATCATGGAGGACATCAAACCGCTGCTCGCGACGGCGTACACGGCGGCGATCCCTTCAAAGTACGGCGTCCCGTTATCGCTGCGCAACATAGACTCGATCACGTAGAAGACGGGTATCGTTGCGAACATTGACGCTCTGGTGGCTAACACTAGCCAATCGGCGAATCGTTCGGAGGATAGATTCCGGAATCTGATGGAGGCGACCTCTTGCAAAAATTTGAGCAAGGCATGAGTGACAGTGGCCGTACAAAGGTAACTCCAATTCCAACCGTGCGCAAAGACGTACGCGATGGAGAGATGGAACGCGACGGCGTGAAACAAAATGACGGAATTGAAATTCACGAACATGCTGAGCCATCCCGACGTTTCACGATGAGTCTTGAAAAACACGTCGCTCAAGGCAGTTGCGGCGTCGCCCGTCGCCGTCGCGTTCTTGAGGAACGATCTGAAGTGCTCGTACATCCGTGCATCTCTGGATAATCTCGCCATGTTCTTTGGAACACCGATATAATCGGTCTCTTCGTCATCGCGTTCCGGTTCCACCTCCGGGGGCAGCACGCGAACCAGAGCATCGTATCGCCAGAAGAATTCGTTAACGTCGTCGTACATGACTCGTTCTGAAATTGGCGCCGTGGCACGCTCGGCAATCTCTTTCTTCAGAAACAAGTACAGAGGAGTGACGATGGTGCGCAAGAAATCTTTTTCTTCGTAAGGCATCACTTCCTCGGACACTGGCTTACACAAGACGAGCTCTTCGCCCTCGTTCGGTCGCCGACCTTCGAGGGTCACCGCGCACAGAGCGGCGTGGAAGATAAAGCACAGGCTTTCGCTCGTGTGGCGCAAATTCGCGCTCTCCCCGTAAATTAGAAACCACAGACAGAGATGGTGAAGTTTCGCGTTCAGTTCAACCTGAGCGGTTTGCTCGCGACTTTCTCGACTCCACAGCTCGTTTGCGTCCGTCATGTACACAGAGAGCAATGTCGTCGTTTCGTCGCCGACGGATGCGTGCCCGAGGCCATCCACCAGACCCGTGTACGCGACCCACCTGTTGTAGTTCTGGAACATGTGCGAGTGAAGTTCGTTGATGATATCCATCCAGTATTGGTCCAAGTGATGGATCGAATCACCGTCGACTCCTTCCTTTTGCGTGAGCAAGTTTTCGAGCCACGTCGCCAGGGACTCCAAACTGTTCCACAGGTTTGAAGGCACTTCCACTTCATCCGCGCTGTACGTTGAGTCTTTCGCTGTCTTTTGAAAGCCGAATAAATCCGCGAGGTGGGTTGCGATAGGCATTAGTCGTCGCTTGATCTCGTCTGTTCGTTCGCTTGACTTTTTCATGACGCCAACATGTGTCAAATCATCATCGAGATTCGGAATCGTACTCGGGACGGGCCTGACGTAACGAACCGGCGCCGCACGTAGCCCGAGAACTTTCCTGATGAACGTTCTTGAATTCAAAAGCCAGTTCTTGAGGACGTTCGACGTGATTTTCTTGTTCATCGAGTTCACGAGCGTCCTTCGGCGCATTTCCAACCCGAGGACGGAGGCGTACGCCCTGTTGAATAACAGCTTGGCGTGAACATACGAAACTGGCAACAGCGACGTGAGGGCGATGCTAGCGTGCAGCACTAAACCGATGCACTCGTCGGCATCTCGCATGCAAAAGTCGCTGAAACTTCTCAAAGCGTACGCAAACTGTCTCATCATTGGGAGGGGCGAGTCAGAGATCAACGCCGTCATTTGTACGATGCTTTGCACCGAGAAAAAACCACACATGGCAAAGACAACTGTATTATGCCAGTTGCTGCTGTCCAACACGTCACTAAATAAACGCTGGCAGAGCGAGTGATGGAAAAGCACGACGAAGATTCGAACGAGCATGTTGTATGCCAACAGTAAATACCGTTTCTCGGAATCAGAGCTGATGACTCTCGTTCTCATGCCAATCTCTACAAGTCTCTGCGGCCATAAGAAAGTGGGCGACGTGCTCAAGTAGTAAATCCCAGACAAAAGGATGCCGGCGACGGCACTGGTTGTCACGACAATACCCCGAAGAACGATAGGCGTGGTCGTCGTCTCGGTGCGAAGCGCAGCTGTACTTGAGACGATCAATATGATGGGCACAGGAAGAACTCTGAGGAGTAAATACTCCACTTTCAGGTGGCGCGGCATGGCGCGCAACGCGCGCATTCGTTTGCCTTGCCACGACCACCACGTGCCGTCTTTGTTCAATCTGCTCACGTCTCCAGCTTTTAGAGCATCCAACCAGAATATCCAAGAGTTGAAGTTGTACGCGGGGACGCCTTCTTTCAACGTTTGAGGATGAAAGAACCATGGGGAAAATATCCACAAGGAAACGGCAACCCAAATGTGCCAAGTCGTGGTGAAGAAAACATACTGTCCACTGAAGTTTGACAGCTCAGTCAGTAACACGGTCATGCATACTATCGCAAATGCCGGAATGACGTGAGAATCCGCGTACTGCATGTAAATGTCAGAAAACGATGCATTCATGCTCATGTTGCGTTTGGTGCCACGATACGTCGCGTCTCCAGATGTGATCGAGGCATCGATCGCGTGCCCTCGAGACTTTGCGATAAACATGTGGTACACAAACGATCCCGATGCCATGTCTTGGTACGTGTCTTTGATCATGTGTACGAGTCCACCGGTAATCCAGCCGTGCAGCATGCTCGGCCAAGCCATTACCAGACTCGCCTGCAGCATCCACTGTGATGGATAAAGCGTCTCGAATCCAATCTCTTGGTGGAAGCCAACATTATCGAAGGCGTCGCCAGAGGAGTAGTAAGTTTCGATACTAAACATCGTGATCAACGTTTTGCACAGAACGAACGATACCATCGATGCGACGAGCATGAACTCAGTGTAGAACATACCTACTGACGACTGGAAAAAACTCATATTGCGGAAAATGTCCATAGACTTTGCCAGACGATGGAAGTCACGCGATATAAGTTGCATACCGTTACCAGTCGCAATCTTCTTGTTGAACTGATTGTTGCCATCAAATGAAACCTCTCGACCTTTGCCACAAGTGAGGAAATTCACATACTCAATTTTCCCTCCTCGCTGTAAGATATTCATGCCGCCGTACACATCTTCTGACAAATGAAGTTTTTTCGTCGCTTTAGCGACACCTCCGCATGATCGCACAAATCCACCCTCCCAAATATCTGGGTGACCATAATGCGTACGCACACGGAGAGGCTTCGTCATAAAGCGCTGCAGCATCGTACCAAAGACGGTCTCTGATTTTGCCGCAAAACTGGAGACGCTGCCTTGTCGTCCAGAAATCAACTGTTCTGTGAAGCCGATTAACATGACATCGTCAGAAGTCTCAAACATAGATAACATATTGCGTAACTTCAATCCTTCGGTAAGTTGAGAGTCTTGGTTCATATCGATCGTTTGAATGTATTGACCGCGGCACCAAACCAAACCCATATTTTGATTCTCGGGTTTGCCCTCGCCGACGATGGGATGACCTGGAATCCGGATTCGATGCGTCCGCTCGCACTTTCCGTCCGCCCCGCGCTCCATCTTGACGATGTAATAGTCTGGGGATTCTTCGTTCGGTTGCTGGACATAGTTGATCTTGACGTGCCTATGGTTAGTAACGAGAGCTTCCACTTCGTCGTTCATGGTGTATCCCGGCGAGTTGTACACTTGACAACACAGAACGTGTTCGTACTTCGCTCGAACGAGGGCTTCGATTTCGTCCTCTGCGACGCCTTCCAAGCGCGCCAAAATTCTCAATGCATCCGCATAAGCCGAAAATCCACGCACGGTACGGTACAAAGTTTGACCTTCACCACTTGCCCAGTTGATGGCCTCTGTCGTCAAACGTCTCTCTTCATCCGTGAAGGTGGAAAGCGCGGTGTTTTTATCTAAGAGAGCCCGATCGAAGAACAATTCATAGTTAGAGTCCTTAACTTGAACCTTTGTGCGCTCCAACATGTTCATCCAAGACGTTGGTGCCATGCTCACCATGAAGCGGAATCCTGAAACCGACTCACCGTCAATGGCTTGTGTGAGCGTATCCAATGAAGTCCGAATTTCTTCCGTGTACACGGGCGTTAGCGTCGTCACCATCGGCATTTCACTGACAGTCATGCTGCCTGGTAACGAAGCGTCTCCCAGGCTCGTGATGAAGAATCTCAGCGCATCTTTCGCTTCTTCGATGGATGGCTCTCCCGAAGGATTCGCGGTGGAGAGGGCTAAATTGAGCTGTTTGATGACGAACGATCCTGATCGACTGATGGCTGCCGTTCGAATCTTACTGCCCGATGCATCTAACTTATCGTAGCTGATCAAACTTTCGAGTTGGCTGCACGTCTGCGCAATGAGCGCATTGGTTTGTCGATTCGCCGCCGTCTCTTGCTCGCGATCCTTGGCAACTTCACTCACAATGAACTTGAACACGGATTGTATTCTCGATTTGATGCCCTGCACATCGATGTCATCGGCTCCATCGACGACGAGGAGTTTGATTAGCGACGCAATCTCGGCGCGCACAAAGGAGAGCCATTTAGTTCCTTGCGAGTGCTCACACAACGCCAGAGAAACCAACTCGGTCAACGATTTCAGTAACTCGGAGAAGTGCACCCGGTTCGTCGAATCCACGATGCCGAGGACGCAGATGCCGATGAAAGTGCACAAATCGATCGTCTGAGAAACGATGTTCGGTGCGAATTCAAAACGCATCTTTTCATTCCGCTGAATGCCGATGTTACTGAAGAGTGGGCCAGACAGCATGGTTGGAAAAATAACGTATCGCGACCCAAAGAAGCTCTCGCTCGTCCGCCCAGACAGCTCTCTGAACGACAGAAGGTTCACTTCATCGTCACTCAGTAGATCGCGTAAACGCAGAGATTTGACAACTTCATTCCAAACCCGTGAAAACGAAAGCCATCCGTCTGATACAGCGAATGCGCACAGCGCGGTAGCGGAATCGGATGCTGGCGCTGGCTTCTGTTGCGTCGTCAATACTTTTTGACAGAATACGTCGATTTTCGACGGCATGTCGACGACAGTGCGCGCCCAGCCGGTGGCGATACCTGTTTGTCTGTATCGTTTGCCTGCGCTAGAGGCCCCAAGGATTACCACGTAATACAAGAAGATGTTTCCGAAGTAGAGAAGAACGTTCGGTAGCCACCTCTCAAACAGCATCAGAATCTTGAATCCATATCGACGACTTAAACGAATCATCTCGATGACTCGCGGGGAGAACATTTCATTGTGATCATACATGTCACAGTCGGCTCCGGAAAAGTCGTAGTTCCAGCAGTACAAGTCAATTTGTAGAATGGCTTTGGTCGGTGCCACGAGCGGATTCACCATCAAGATGTAATCCATACTCAACTTCAAGGTGAATATCATCAACCAGAAAAGAATGTACGCTCGGCGCTCGCGCGGCGATACCATTTTGTTCACTCTTGCCGTGAAATAACTATCGGCACTCTTTCCGATGCCTTTCACGGAAGATACATGATAGCCCGCGACGTTCGCTAACGCAAGCAGGGTGTAGGGCACGCCAACTACGGCAAAGGTTGCTGCATTGATGTACTGAAGCACCAAGGCCACACCGAGTAGTAAAATTGCCATAGCGAACGCTGCCCGACTGACGGATTCAATTCGAGCGTGAAATAAATCTATGCGATCGAAAAAGATGACGCGCGACTCGAGATACAAGTCGAGCGCCGCCGCCGTCACCGCTGTAGTTGAAAATAGCTCCGGCTGAGAGAAACCGGTGAAAGCATGCACAACCATGACGTGCATCAAAAGAGCCAAAAGCACGAAGAATCTGTGAAAGTTGACAAACATCGTCGTCCAACCCAAGTGTTCTCGGTAAGTCTTCTTGAAGACACTGCTCAAACTTTGATCTTTTTCCTTTGCAGCGCCGGCGACGCGTAAAAATTCCCTGAACTTCGCGTAATGACTCGTCCCTGTTTCTGCTTCCATGCTCAACATCTTCCGCAGTTTGGCGACATCAAGAAATGTCTCATTAATGTCGTCGTAACCCATTTTAAGATGCAACGGCGCTGCACTTTTTGCGTGCATGACTAAAAACTTGTATAGCGGCGTCACGATTGAGTTGACAAAATCGCCGTCATCATATCTGACGGCGCCTTGTACCAACGTGCATGTTGAGCCTCTATTCGACACTGCCGACGCCATCAGATGAAACACGAACATCATGAACTCGGGAAGATAACGCAGGTTCGCGCACTCTTGCGTGATCATTTCGAAAAGCACAATTTGACACAGCTTGGTATCGGTGTTGCCGTTCTGCATAGCTGACGCCAACGTCGTCGTGCCTCTCGGAGAGAAGTCGATACCAGTGTATTGAATGTAGTGCATATAGCCCGCAAACGTCTTTGAATGAAGCTGTGAGATTGCCCATTCAGACCTTTTCGCTTTGGGCGCACCTCGAAGCTTACAAGTGTTCCACAGTAACAGCGCGCACTTATCGACGCAATTCTCTCTGGTACTAGAAAATCCTTCAGACGCTCGCTGGAACCCAAACACGTCACCGAGACTTTCCGTAACCGTGACTATTCGTGTCTTCCACTCGTCGATTTCGCGCTCTATCGTACTCGAACCAGAAGGTTCCGGACCGATGCGAGCGAGCGAGAGTTCATCTTCGTCTTGCGGCAGAGACTCGTTGCTGAGATCGCCCTCGAGTTGCCTCGACTGCTTTGACGGCGACCGGATCACACGTTCGGCTCTCTTCTGAATATCTGCGATAGCCCGATCATCGCGAACTATGAAACGTAATATTGGGAATTTTGATCGCGAAAGAGAAACTATGGCGTCTCTCACGCTTCGACGAAACACTCTCCACCGAAGGAGCAATGCAATGCCGAGATACAAACTTGTGGCGACTTTCACCACGGTGATGAATTGGACCTCAAGCTTTAAAGCGTCGATGGCCTCGCGATCGGGGCAACTGGTGTCACCAGGCTGCTCGAAATTCATTTTCTGTTGATTGACGTACGTTCCCAAATCGCTGAACACTTGCGGCGCTTCTGGACAAAGTCGCTCGCTTTTACGATGAATCTGATTCATGTGGTGACACGATAAGAAAGTGCTCTGAAGTGCCGTTGAGACGGGATTGATGGTTCCCTTTGGATGTGTAAGGATGGCGCTAAAGTTCTCAAAGTGCGCGAAAATCGGCGTGGGCTCATTCGATCCAAGTTTAATGCCATGGAAAGCCTCTGCCTCTGCGCGCATGAACAAGTGCATCGTTCTGTTGTGATAGTTCTTCATAGATTTTGAACAATCCGGAAACATATCTGTGTCATAGGCCGGCGCGTAACTTTGCCCGTGATGAATCGTGCAACTACCGCCATCCTTCCAAAGCAGTTTGAGCATGAAGTACGCCGCCCTCGGTCGTAAGAGATCAACTTTATTGATGCTACATTTCTTTTCAACCGCCATGATACCGAACCACTCCTCGGACACGTACAAATCGGGCTGAGTTGGTGACATATATCCGCACGGCGAATGCAAATATTCTTTGAGCGACGGACACACCCGCGTGATCGTCGGGATCCGTTCGTCATTCGTTGGCACTGGTGTGACCGCTTTTCCTTTCCAGTATTCGTCCACCCAGGACATAATAGCTCCGCCGGACGCGAATCTCACCCCACATCCCGCTTTACAGCTCGTCGAATGACGCTCGATGTCCTCCACCATTGTTGAAAGCCAGTCAGCTTGTGATATTTCATCTTCGTCACCCATGGTATCGTACCCGTTCAGACCTTCCAACTGTGGATTGAGGCTGAACGCGTCGACACCGTACTCTGTGATCAGAAAGGGGCGCTTGCTAACCAAGTGATAGCGTTGAAACAGACCCATTGGCGAGAAATATCGCCGGGTATACAAGTTGACTCCCCAAAAGTCTATTTGATCCATGTAGCGATCGGCTAGTTTTATCCAACTCAAAGCTCCCCACAACTGGCGTCCCACCAGATGCTGCTTTGTCCTGGGAAGGTTGACGTTTGCTATCGCTGTGCCGCACAACATATTCTCTGACCGCACCGTACCGCACAGCATGTTGACTGATTTCATCAACTTTTCAATCGAATCTTCAAACTGACATCCACTAACTCCAAAATTTTCCGCCAACTCGCTATCACACACGTAAAGATTCCACGGACCGTTCAACTCGTTACCGACAATCCATCCAACGACAGCCGGATGCTTTGCCGAACGCACGAGTTTTCGCAGTTCCAATTGCGTCTCTTCCATCGTTTCCGCCGTATTGAAGAAACTTTTCGTTCCATCCTCAAATTCATAACCGACGAGGACTGAAATGTTGTAGGCGTGCGCCATGTCAAAAAACTGTTTGTGACGCTTGGAAAACTTCAGCGTATAGATACGCATTGTGTTCACGCCAGCGGCAGCCATCAGCGGAATGTCACGTTCGAATATACCAGAATAATCGTTGGTGAAAAAATCCCCATACGGCTCGAACCAATCTGGATCCCATCCCACCGGTACGGGGGAGTAACATACCGCCCTCATGAGCCAAGGCTTGCCGTCGAGATACAACGTACGTCCTAAGCGACGCAGTCGACCGGTATCCCACGTTGTGTTCAGCAGTGGTGGATTGAGGAATCGCCTGACGAGATCCTTTCCAGAACGCTTTCCGTGTTCAAACTCGTCATCGACAAATGCGGGGTCATAAATCTCAGAGTCGCTGAGCGCCAGACCCGGCTGAGTCGTGCCAGCCTTTGTCTTTGACGCATGCTTGTCGGTGCTCGATGCCGAACGTGATTCACCCTCAGTGACGTCTTTAATACGGCGTGATTTGCTGCTACGTTTCTGTCCTAATGAGGGGAGCGTCTGGGCTTCGTGCAGCGGTCCCGTTTCGCGCGCATCCTTCCGCGCGCCCGACTTTGGCCTAGCCTCGTTGAAGTCCCACACCGATCCGGATAACTGAGAGTTCAAGGCATCTAAATCAATCCGCTTCGCGCTCTCATCGCCCCCATCGCCGCCGTCAAACGCCTCACCCCGAGCGAACTCTCGCCCGCGCTCCCGCGACTGTCTAACACCATCAGCCCGCGGCATCTCCGCGCCACCCGACGCCCACGCACCGGACGGCGTCTCTCCCACCGACAACGTTTGAGATGGAACGCCCGCGCGATGCACGTTCGCCGCGATCGCGAATAAAATCCCGAGCACGCCGACCAGCGCCGCCCACGCGCGCCGATCGAGCCCACCGTGCCTCCCTCTTTCTCGTCGTCCGTCGAACCACGCCCGCGTTCGGCCGTCGTCCGCGCGGCGCGCGCCGAGCATCGGCGTTCTTTCCGCCGCGCTCATCACGTGCACGCGCGCACCTCGCCGCGAGGTGCGCTCTGGCCGCGCGTCGGTCGCGCGTCGCGTCGCGCGTCGAACGAATTTCACGCGGGCACGGCGTGATCTCGCATTTGATGGGAGTTTTGGAAAGTTGTATACGGGTGACATCGTTGGTTCACGACTCGACTGCGTGAGGACTCGTGTTCCTCCTCGGCGCGGTGAACACCCTTTCGAAACGCCGCGGCGCGGCATTCGCCGACGGCTGGGGCGGCGAGAGGGACGCGACGAGGGTGATGCGCGAGCGCGACGCGCGTGGAACACCTCGCTCTCTCTCTCGAGCGCGCGTGATGTCGCCGCGCGATGGGATGGCGCGCGCGCGGCGCGGTTCTTTTCGGCGCGTGCGCGCGGTGCTGCTGACGCTCGTCGCCGCGATCGCGCTCGGCCGAGCGCGCGCTGAGGACGACGAGACGGTGGCGATGGGTGAAGATGGAGTCTCCGTGCGCGAGGCGGCTCTGGGGGGGAATCCGACGTCGCGGTGGGGAGCGAATCGAGGCATCGCGAGCTTGAACGCCAAGCGCATTCACTATAGACCGTCCCAGGAGGAAGCCACCTTGGGAAGAGGCAAAAGGTCGGAGGTAGGAGGGGGGAACGGTGGCGCGGAGATCAGTTCAGATGAGTTTGAGCGTTACCTGCGCCTGCATGGCAAGACGAAGCAAACGTACTGTAGGCGAAGGGAAGGGGGCGTGGGTAGCGTGCGAGCGTGCGAGCTGATGCTCCGTCGCGCGGTGGCAAACTTTCGACGCAATCAAAGAATCGTGATGCGTCACAACGCCGACGCGCACAATACGTTCAAGCTTCGTATGAACAAGTTTGCCGATATCGATTTGGACGATTTCCACGCGAGTCAATACAACTACAAGGCTCGACCGTTGTCTACGTTTCACTTCCACCATCAACGAATGAAGCGTCTCACGCTTAAGGCAGCCAACGGTATGCTTGGACGATCAGACGCCACCAAGATGGCGTTTCCAAAAAATTTCAACTGGAAGGACGTGCCGAACGTCATGGGTCGGGTGCACAACCAGCGACAAGACTGCGCCTCGTGCTGGGCGTACGTCACGACGGACATCCTCGAGTCACTCAGAGTGATCAAAAACTTCTCACGTGTGCACGAAGAGTTGGCGGTGGATGAACTCATCAACTGCGACACGTACGACAGTGGATGCGCCACGGGAAATATGTTCACCGCTTTCGAATGGATCGAGACCGAAGGTGGGATAACGACAAACCATCATTTTGGCAGTCTGCTCGACGGTCTGAGTGGCAAACCAAAGTCGTGGTTTGCCAATACGTTAAAGACGCGCGGGGACGAGAAAGACGAAGCGGATGCGTACGGCGTTAAACCAGAAGCGCATTTTGAGGCGACTCCTCATCTGCAGCCTGGTGTGACCATGAATGCTGTACAAGATCAAATGTGCTCGGCGGTGACGCGTAAGAGTTGGCCAAGAGTCGCGCAAGTTTACGGTTACTGCGAGCTCTCATTGGCCGGTGGTGAAAAGGAGCTCATGCACGCTCTCTCCAAATCTCCAGTTGCGATCGGTCTCAACGCGAATAAGAAGTTCCAACTGTACGATTCAGGTATTCTTCGTATGTCGGACTGCCCGCCGGCACCGCACACGTTGGATACCATGTACACTTCGATCAATCACGCCGCGTTATTAACGGGTTGGGGTGAGGAGACCATGCCGAACGGAGAGGTGGTGAAATATTGGGTGGTGAAAAATAGTTTTGGAGAGGATTGGGGCGAAGATGGTTATTTTCGGCTCGAGCGAGGACCGGTCACTTCGGAGGGTCTCGGCACGTGTGGCATGTACTTTGAGAGCGTCTATCCGATCGTGGACGAAGACGAAGGTTCTAGTAGACGATGTATCCCCGGCGCGATGTATCGTACGGACTACTACCGAGCAATGTTCGGTCTGACGGCACAAGAAGGGAGAAAACGAACGAATTTCTTTAGTTCCGATCGGGAAACGTCCGACGCCACCCGCGTGGGCATCGTTGTGGTATGCGGGACGGTGATCACGCTCGCCGTGTCCAAGCGCTTGAAGAAGATGATGAGGGAAGTTTGGTCGAGAACGGAGTCAGACACGCCGTTACTGACCGCGCAAAACAATTAGAATGTGCCTAGAAATCCACTTTAATAACATCGTACAAGCCTTGGATCGACTTCGTCTTGTGCGGGCGCGAGCGTGGAAGATTCTAAAGATTCCTTTTACTTTGCAACGGGTCTATTGTAACATGAATTGTCATACACTCGGTGATATGGATGCAGCTTGTCGTCACCGAGGCGGGGGCGACTCCTCGCGGTGTCGCTTCAGTTTGTGTCGGAAATCTAAGAAGCGTGCTTGTCGCCCTCGTCCATGCTCAAACCGGTTTCCTCTTCGACGGCTTTCGTCGCGAGTCTTCCCACGTATCCAGCACTGAAGACGGCCAGACTGAGGCCGAAAAGGGTGGAGAAGATTGCTCCTCCACCGAAGACGCCTTCTGCGACTTGGCGCGTCGCGGTACCGGCGGAGACGTAGGCGAACGTGCCCGGCATCATCCCGAAAAAAGATCCTATGACGTACGGAGAAAACTTCACCGAAGTCAACCCATAGAGATAGTTGCTCAGAGCGAATGGCATCAACGGCGATAAACGCATGATGGCAACGACGCGTAAGCTATCTTCGCCGATCGCCTTATCAATCGCCTTGAACTTCGGGTAATTCTCAGCGAGAGCTTGCACCTTGTCGCGAGCGATGTAGCGCGAAATCAGGAACGCCGCCGCAGCCGCGATCGTCGCCGACGTCGTAACGAGCAACGTGCCTGGGAGCGTTCCGAACAGCGCACCCGCCGACATCGTGAGAGGGAACGCTGGCACCGCTAGGATTTCTAAGACGACGTAACCCGCCATGAAGAGAGCGTAGCCCAACGATCCAAGCGAGTCAACGTACTCTGTGAACGAACTCATCAGCGCAAACAAATCCTCTCTGTACACGACACCCATGACCACCAGGCCGAAAAGAAACGCAGTCGCAACGGCGAAACCGAGATTATTGCTCTCATCCTTAGGCTCCGCCAAGACGTTGCTCTGATTCGCCTCGAGCGCGACGGCGCCCGACTCAGTTTGCAACTCCGTCGGCGGCGGCTCGACCGAGGCGACAAAAGAAGCCAGCTCCTTCTCATCAACCTCCGTGTTGACCGCCCTCACACGACGCACATCGTGCCTACGTTTCACCGAGCGCAGTGACACCAACGATTCGGACGCGACACCGTCCACCTTGGCGCTCGCCAGCCTCGCGCTCGCCGCGCCTCGAGTCGCGCGCGCGCCGGCGCTCACCGAACGCCCCATCGTCGCCCCTCGCGCGACGCTCGCCATCATCACCCCTCAGACGACCCACGCGGTGCCCCTTCGACCGCCTCGCTCGACGACTCGACGCCTCTCGTTCGCTCACGACCGCGCGCGCGTCGCGCCGTCCAGAGGTATATTCGTCCTGTTCGCACCTCTCCGTCTCCCGCGTTCGCGCGCGCGTCCGTCGCGTCGCTCACCGAGGCCTCCGCGCGCGTCGCAACGGTCACTCTCGCGCGCGTTCACACCGTCAGACGCGTCCGGGTCGACGCACGCGTCGCTCGCGCCGTAAGATGGCGCCGACGCGGCGCGCGGCACCGCCCCACCCTCGTCCGTGCGTCCGGGTGATTCTTGATACCTTTATGAATACTCAGTGTACGAGTTCATATGTGGATAAGGTGCTTTGTCGAGCGCGACGTCACGCGTGGACAGACTGGTGTTTTTCGCGTGCAGTATGTGCGTAGCTCGCGCGCACGGGTCGATGCGACGCGGTGACGTCGCGCGACAGAGCGCGTCCCAGGTGCGCGCGCGCGGTGGTCTCGGCGAGGCGCGGACGTCAGAGGAGTCGATTCTCGGTCGGTCGAGCGCGCGCGGGCGATCGGGACGATGAAGGCGGCGTTGCGATGCGCGTTCGCGGTGACAGGCATCTTCGCCGCGTTTAGTTACTTTGCGCTCGCGCAGGAGGACGTGTACAAGAGGACGCACGGTGGCGAGCGGTTCGCGGCGACGTTTTTCGTGTTAGCGTGCGAGCGATTGGTGAACGTGTGCTTCGCCGTCGCGGGCGTGCTCGCGTGCGGAGGTTCGGGCGTGCGCGTGCCACACGCGGAAATTTTCAAGAGCGGCGCGTCGCAAATGTTCGCCATGGCGGCGAGTAACGAGGCGTTGCGGTACGTCTCTTACCCGACGCAGGTGTTGGGTAAATCCTGTAAGATGGTGCCGGTGATGATCGGGGGATTGGTGCTCGGAGGGCGGACGTTCACCGCTGCGCAGTACGCGCAGGTGTTCTTCATCACGCTCGGAGTGACGATATTTAATTTAGGAGCGGACGCAAAAAAGAAGGGCGGTGACGACAGCGCGTACGGATTGACGCTCATCGGCGTATCACTCGTCATGGACGCCGTCACGGGTGGTTTGCAAGATCGCGTGAAGCGAACGACTAAGGCGCTCAATCCGAAAAAGACGAACGCCAAGCCGAGCGTGTACGAGAGCATGTTGTACACGAATATCAGCGGCATGTTCGTCGCGTTCGGGTTCGCCGCGGCGACAGGTCAACTTCAGAGTGGTCTCAAGGCGTGTGTGGCCCACGTCGACCTCGCGCGAGCCGTGCTCGTGTATTCGTTGGCGAGCGCCGTCGGACAAAACTTCATCTACTACACCATCACCAACTTTGACGTCCTCGTCCTCACCACGGTGACGACGACGCGAAAGATTTTCTCCACCGTGTACTCGGTGTTCCGGAACCCCGACAACGCCCTCAGTACGACCCAATGGTTCGGCTGTTCGTTGGTCTTCGTCTTTCTCGCCGTCGACGCCGCGTCTGCGGCGCTTCGCGCGCCGCGCGCGCCCCGCGTCCCCTCCTCCGCGCGCAGCGCGCCCCCCGCCAAACGAGATTCATCGCGTGCGAATGCGCGTCGCGCGACGTTGTCCTCGTCGTCCACCACGCGTCGTCGCTCCGCGCGACGTCAATAGTCCCGCGCGTCGCCCGTGTACTCTATTCGTATGGGTACACAGTATTAGCCATGCAATTCGAGGTTCACGACTCAAATCGCATGGGGTCACATTTTCGCGCGCGAACGTCTTCGCAACACCCATCGCCCGCCCGCGTCACATCGGGACGTTCGACCGCGATGGCGCGCCGGGACGGTTTTCGATCGACGTCCGCGCGCATCGGCGCGGCGTTGGGAGTCGCGTGCGTCTTCCTCGGGGCGTCGGCGACCGATGAGGCGCCGTCGACGCGCGTGATCCCGGGAATGCGACACGAGAATGAGTTTCAGAGCTTTCTGGAAAAGTATTCGAAGAAGTACTGCGACGGCGCGACGGCGGAGGAGGCGTGCGAGGCGTCGTTGAGACGGCAGAAGGTGTATTACGCCAACATCGTGCGGTACGACGCGCACAACGCCGATCCGGCGATGGAGTTTAAGATGGTGGAGACCAAGTTTAGTGACCTCGAGGAGGGGGAGTTCGAGGCGACGGTGTTAAACTTCAGGTCGCATCGAGCGTCGATGTTGGGGGAGTCCGAGACCGCGCGACTGGACTTGACGAAGGCGTCGGAAGTGGGCATGCGCGAGGTGGATGGTGTGGCGACGAAACGCGTCGGCGCGAAATCCAAGCCGCGGGTGAGACAGAGGGCGAGGAAGCAATACCGCGCGCGCCAGAGGGCAAAGGATAGAGGTGGACTGGGGCATCACGAGGCGGGCAAGGGACAGAAACTTTCTGACATGCCGGAGTTTACGTGGCGAAAGCCTCCGAGCGGGTACGGGAACGTCGTCGGACGAGTGCACAACCAGCAAGACTTGTGCGCGTCGTGCTGGGCGTTCGTGACGGTGGATTCCATCGCCAGTCGAGTCGCCGTCATTAACAAGGGAGACGACGCCCCGGAACTGAGCGTGAAGCAGCTCATGTCATGCGATGACGTCGATCACGCGTGCTCGACCGGTAATATGTACACGGCGTACGAATGGCTCGGAGCGAACGGGGGTATAAGCACCGCGGATGTGTACAACGCCAAGTCGCCCGGGGAACGCGAGGACGATCCGGACGCGCAGTGCTTTCTGTCGGTGGATCGCATGTACACGACACCCGGTATGTGCGATATAGAACAAGTTTTGGGAGAGGAACCTCTGTATCGCGCACTTTACGAGCGCGGGCCCGTGGCGGTCGGCATCAACGCCAACAAGCTGCAGAGCTACGGCAGCGGCGTCATCACGCTCGACGACTGTCATCCGCTCGGTCGCGGCATCGAATCCATCAACCACGCGGCGCTTGTCGTTGGTTGGGGCACGATGCCTAACGGCATGAAGTACTGGGAGTTGAAGAACTCTTACGGCGCCGACTGGGGCGACCAAGGATTTTTTAAACTCGAACGAGGACGCGTTGGAGAACACGGATTCGGCACGTGTGGCCTTCTCTTCGAATCTGTCTACCCGATCGTCACCAAGCCGGGTTCTGCCGCCAACTCGGATGCACCGTGCGTCGAGGGATCGGTGTTCAAGCAAACGTACTACCGCAACGAAACCCTCAATCCGGGACTCACCGCCTCGTCGTCGTTGGGCAACGAGACCTCCGCGCAGACTGAAACCCACCACCCCACCGTTCGCGGCGCTCGCGCCGTTCGCGCGCACCGCACCGCCGCGTTGGGCACGGCGCACAGTTTGACCGACCATCACGCGGCGACGCTCTTCGCCGCACTCGCCGCCGTCTGCGCCGCCGCGGCGCTCGCCGTCGTCGACGCGCGCCGCCGCCGCTCCGCCGCGACGGAGGAGGAAGCCGTGTCCCTCCTCGTCTGAGTCCAATCGTCGCGGGCGTTATAAAATAATCGTATAGTGTCACTTTCACGTACCAGAGTAGCACCACAGGAACATCATTTAAGTAAGTCAATTCGCACGACGCGCCGAGCGTCGCGTCCGCGGAGGCCTCGAGTGCCCACTTATCGAATCCATCCTCACACGCGCGCGCATGGAGTACCTCAGGGACGTCGCGAGCGCAGTCGAGCGCGCGGTGACGGGTGAATCGTCATCCTCCGTCTCGATCGCTCTCCCCGCCTGTGACGTCGCCGCGGTGAGCGAAGCGATCGGCGAATACGGACGAATCTTGCGCGCGTCCGAGGACGTCGTCGCGCGCGGTGGGGACGATGGACGGGAGACGATCGAGCGGGAGTTGCGAGCGGCGCGATTTCGCGTGACGTGGGCGCTCGCGCACGCGGAGAAGCGCGCGCACAACGAGCGCGCGGTGCAGATGTTGTCGAGAGGGGCGACGAACGGAGCGGCGAGAGCGACGAGCGACCAAGTCGAGGACGACGAGGACGACGAGCGGCGATGGCGACGAGAGTACGGCGATGAAAACATGCCTCTTCGCGATGGATATTATCTCTTGGCGGTGGCTCTGTACAACTTGAGGGATTACGAAAAGGCGCGCGCGGCGGCGTTTCGCGCGTTGCGTCTCGATCCAGAGTGTCGACAGGCGGCGGCGCTTCGCGAGGCGAGCGAGGAAGAGTTGGCGAGAGACGGATTGGTGGGCGCCGGCGCGTTGGCGGCGGCTGGACTCGCGATACTCGGCGCGGCAGCGATCGCGGGAAGCGGTAGACGATGACCGCGACGACGACGTAAAAAACACAATTTCAATGAAACGCTCTACAGTCATCTATTCGTTCAGCCTAGCGAGCGAGCGAGTGTTCGTGATCGTCCGATGGGAAGGGTCTGCACACGTACGACGGTGACGGGCCGATCTCGCGAAGACGCCTTCCATCGTCGCCGAAGTTCTGATTCATCCCGTCGATTTCGGCGTCGACGAATTCGAAATAATGACAATCTCGACCGTGTCCCACGGCGTACGGCGGCGTCTGTACCTCTAATATCGCACACGCAGTCATTGCCGTGATCGTGTGCACGTTCGCTCGAGTCGGTGTCAGCATTATCGTCGACGAAGATGCCGCCGAGACGCCGTCGCCTCCCGCCAACCGCACCCGTCCCGCGAACTTCGCGTCGAACGCCCGTCCCCGTCCCTCCATCGCGTTCGCCGCCGACAGATGCGACTCCACCGACCCACCGCTCGCGTCCACGCACGACACTAAATCGTACGACGTCACGGTCGCGCTCCCGAACAGCGCCCTCATGAACACCGTCATCCCCGGGTGGTTGTGCAACGGCATCGTCTGACTGGTGTCGAACACGAACGCCCCGATCGAGTACTCCCTCTCCGCGCGCAGACCGAGGTAGGTGACGCACGGTTGTAATTTCTCGCGCGCGCCCAGCGCATCGCGCTCGCGCGCCCGCGCGGCGTACGCGTCGAGCGCGCGCGAGACGTCGGCGAGACGCACCGCATCGAGCGCGTCCGAAATCTCACGCGCCGCGCGCGCGGCGACCCCCGGGGACGGCGCAGACGCGGACGACGCGGACGAGGACGACGCACGACGCGCGAGCGTGCGCGCGCACGTCGCGAACACCGCGTCGAGCGTGGACATGACGACGAATGAATCGAATGAATCGAATCGACCGACGCGCGCGGAAAAGTGACGCGACGGCACTCGACCGCGCGCGTCGGCGTCCTCGCGCACGCGACGCGCGACGCCGCCGCGGGCGCGCCGCGCGCGACATCGAACGGAACGAAATTCCGCGGACCGAACGCGCGTCGACTCGCGAACGGAATCGCGTCGCGCGTCGCGCGAATCCCGCGCGCGCGCATCATGTCGCGCGGTCGAGGCGGCGGCGGACGAGGCAATGGACGAGGCGTCGGTGGACGCGGTGGACGCGTCGCGAGGAAGCCGACGAGCGCGAACGGGGGGGTGTGGAAGAGTAAATTGATCTGTTTCGGGTGTCGAGGCACGGGACACACGATCAAGGACTGTCGAAAGGTGAGAGGGGGCGGGGCGAGTGGACGCAGGGGAGAGGCGTCGTGTTACAATTGCGGCGCGCGCGACCACTCGGCGAACGCGTGCGAACGACCGTGGACGAATTACGCGCACGCCAAGTGTTTCGTGTGCGATGAGGTGGGGCATTTGAGTCGAGCGTGTCCGAAGAACGCGAAGGGGGTGTACGTGAACGGGGGGAGTTGTAAGATGTGCGGCGCCGTGGACCATCTCGTCAAGGATTGTCCGAAAAACGCGCGCGCGAGACGCGCGAAGACGGAGGAGGCGACGGTGGAGGAGGAGGGGGGAGCGCGCATCGACGAGGAGATGGAGGCGTCGTCGAAAAGGGGGGAGGGAAAGGAGAAGAAACGACGCGAGGTGGTGTTTTGAATTGAATAAAACGCCGTCGCGGCGAAAGGAATGTACTAACCAAACTCTTAACTCGACGTGTACCCGACGATCTTCGAGGAGATTTCAAACATTTCGATCGCCTTATCCATGTCCCGACCCTCTTTGGACGGCTTGTTGTTGAACGCGATCGTGCGCGTCTCGTCGTCGTTGTTGTTGTAGTTGTCCCACAACTGGTCGCCGCCGCCCTTCCACGCCCAGTACGCGCCTTGCTCGTCGTATCGCGGATCGCACACGATGGACGCCAAGCGTTCGCCCGCCTCTTGCTCGGAGACGTACCCCTTGGTGACGTTCTTTTGCAAGAGTGGGAACAACCAGCGGAAGAAAGAGGTGTGGTTGCGGAACAAGTCGGACTCGGCGATGCATCCGGGGTACATGGTGCTAAACTTGATGCCCGTGGATTCGCCGTATTTCTCCGCGAACGCCTTGATGTCGAGCATGTTGCACAGCTTGGCATCCTTGTACGCCTTGGCGCCGATGAATCGACTTCCGTCGATCATCGCGCCTTGGTTGCGATCGCTATTCTTGAAGGCGTTCTTCAAGCCGGACATGTCGCCGAGTCCCGCGCGCGGCGGCACTTGACCGGCGAGCGTGTTCGTGTTTCCGGTCACCGAGCCGACGATGATGAGACGCTTCATGTTCGCGTCAGGGGCCTTGGCCAAATCGTCCAAGAGAAGGAGCGACAACAGGTGGTGACCGAGATGGTTCACGCCGACGCACTCCTCGAACCCATCCTTCGTGTACGACGGCACCGTGGCGTTGGGCAAGTAGACGGCGGCGTTGCACACCAACGATTGAAACTTCTTCACGTACGCCGAGCGTTGAAACGACGCCGCGAACTCGCGCACCGATTCCAAATCACCCAATTCACATCGCATCACCGCGAACGACGATTGATCAAAGTTCAATTCACTCGCCTTGCGCGTCCCCTTGGCGCAATCGCGCACCGCCATGACGACGAAGTATCCCTCGTCGATCAACGCCTTGGCGGTCCAGAGTCCCAAGCCCGAGGACGCGCCCGTGATGACGGCGACCGGTTTATCGGACGCATTCTCCGGCGTGTATTCATTCGACGAATCGTCTTTCGCGGCGACGACGACGGCGCGTCGTCGAGACGGTCGCGACGACGATCGAGCGCGTCCCGCGGTGACGTTCGCGCGGGAATGGGAATACGTCGCGCGAGAGAGCATCATGGAGGAAGGAACACGAACGGAAAACGGTCGTTCGTTGAAAACGTTCGTTCGTTGGAAACCTTCGTTCGTTCCCGACCGACTTCGCGCGCGCGAGTGTCGGTCGTCCCGCGCGCGAGGTGGGTCGGGAACGAACGATATCCATCGGCAATGTGGTTTATCCTCGGCGCGCGATCGCTTTTTTTTCCATTCGCACCCATAAGCTTGGTACGAATACGCACGTTTGAATGTTCGAGAATCACCATGCCGCTGCGTGCGTCATCGGAAGCACTCACGAGCGATCGTGATTCGAAGAATGGTGGCGTCTCGATGAGACGACCATCCTCTGTCCGCGATAGTATAACGGCTAGTATGCCACGCTGTCAAACCAGC
>CEUV01034437.1_pt1 | contig 38635 bp, 19 predicted proteins | sample 356401 | NCBI WGS metagenome assembly CEUV01 (sample SAMEA2622710, study PRJEB7988) | marine metagenome | isolation source: saline water (ENVO:00002010), including
TCAGAGGAATATAATAACCTACTGAGAGAGGTTACGCCCTGATTCTTGTTGGTAATGCCATTGACTCTATGGGACAAAGGTGTTACAATGGGACAAAGCAATGGGACAAAGTGAGTATGACCTACTATCTGAAATATCCTCACTTAGGTGATACTGTGAGGGTGAGGATTCCAAGGGATTGTAAGTCTCACATTGAACTCTTATTTGAGGAATATGAGAGGATTGCAGAGAAACATGGTAGGGCATACTTACAACAAATACAGGACAAGATTGAGAAGGGTCTTAACAATGTGCCCTGACACTTTGTCCCACAGTGATGATGCTTTGTCCCACACATGTGGTCCACATAAAATGTTAGTTACTGAGGGGGTTTTTATTGGTCCAATGTGATGCCCTTTGTCCCACAGTAAATAACAGTGTCCCACAGTGTTTGTCCCACAGTTAATGTCTATGGGACAAAGCAAATAAAGGTTCTCAGAAACATACTCAGGTGTTGTTATTTTAGGGTGCAGTATATCACACAATCTCCCTAATGTCAACCCCCCTCAGACACCCTCAGAACCTGCACAATGCCCCTTTACAGATACACCCTGGTGCCCTATAGTATAAGGGTGAGGGATACAGATAACCATTAAATCTTAAGAGTCCTTGGTATGACTATAAACTGCCCACATTTCACACTAAGTATCAAACTACTTTCATCATGACACGCACACTTGCACTTGGAATGCTGGCACAGGGTAACACTGGGTCAGAGATCTTACAGATCCTGGATGTTATTCAGGCAGACACAGATAATGGTGTGAATCTTGTGGAGAATGACTCCAGTATTACACTGGAATTCTGATACCTACTGTGGGTCTTCTATGTGTTACACATGGGTTTTCTTATGTGTAACACATAGATTCTATGTGTAACGCATATGTGTAACACACAGGATCACAGTGGTTGACACATAGGGGGCACATGTGGTAGACTGACAGTGTTATCCAAAATGACAGTGTTTATGAGGGTTTGCGTTGGTGCCCTGGGGGGCGTAGTAAACCCTTAAGGTATTGGGGATTATGATGACCCCCCCCTACGAAAAAGACCGGTCTATGGCAACCTACAAAAGTATATTCCCCTAAGACTTATATGAGTCTTATTTTTCTGCGTCCATATATAATTCCATAACTGAAACCATTTTTATGAAAAAAATTCCCACAGAAAAATTTTACCATATTTACCTGAGGGGAGAATGTGTTTATAATTGTTTGGATGAGAATAGGTTTACTGATACCTATAATACATTAAGGGAGATGGTGGAACTATTGGATACTAAGTATAATGTGGATGACATCACCTATGAGGTGGTGGAGACCCTAAGGACCAGGGAGGAGAGTTCCTACTGAGGGAGGTTTACCTCACCAGTGAAGACCAAAGGTCTGAGTTGACAGGGACTATATAAACTGCTAAACTGACATTGTAGTGAATTATCAATCATGGCAAAAGGATTTACTGTAAAGGCATCAGCACCCAAGAGGAAGAAGGAACCAGAATGGGATTATGATGCCATCAAGGAAAGGATGAAGGGTAAGACTGTTGTATTCTGTTTGCCTGGGCGTGGGGTATCATATACATTCCTGAAGAACTTTGTACAATTGTGCTTTGATATGGTACAGAATGGTATGAGTATTCAGATCAGTCAGGACTACTCATCAATGGTTAACTTTGCCAGGTGTAAGTGTCTTGGCGCTAATGTATTGCGTGGACCTGATCAGATCCCATGGGATGGTAAGTTGAAATATGATTATCAGTTATGGATTGATAGTGATATTGTATTCAGCACTGAGAAGTTCTGGCAGTTGTGTGACCTGGCATTGAATGCTGAGGGTGAGGAGAAGGCAATTACTGCTGGTTGGTATAGCACTGAGGATGGTAAGACCACATCAGTGGCACATTGGTTGGAGGAGAATGATTTCAGGAATAATGGTGGTGTCATGAATCATGAGATGGTTGATAGCATCCAGAATAGGAAGAAACCATTCACTGTTGATTATACTGGATTTGGATGGGTGATGATTCAGCATGGTGTATTTGAGGGTGAGGGGATGAAGTATCCATGGTTTGCGCCCAAGATGCAGGTATTTGAATCTGGTGCTGTGCAGGATATGTGTGGTGAGGATGTATCATTCTGCCTTGATGCCATTGAGGCTGGTTATGAGATCTGGTGTGATCCAAGGATCAGGGTTGGTCATGAGAAGACGAGGGTGATCTGATGGATAAACACATTGTTGAATGGGTGGATCATCATCTACATAATAAGGAGGATGATGACCTATGGTATCTCTGTGGCGCAATACTTGATGAGTTGGGTAACAGGGATAATCACAGATATCAGGTTGGAATTGGTCTTAGTTTTATTGGAGGTAATAAATGCCATTCAGGGTAAGGAACACAAAGTTTGATCATATCATGGGAACATTTTCCACAGAGGCGGAGGCACAATCATGGATTGATGAGAAGTCTGCTGGTGGTGATCCTGTGACCACTGATACACCACATATTAATAATACTGATTGTGTCATAGAGGAGTATAGTTAAATGGCAAAGGTTAAGAAGTCACTGTTAGGCACAGTGTTCATTGAGGCAACACCCAAGAGGACCAGGCAGGGACAGGGGAAGCACACAAAATATTCTGCATCCAGCAGTAATAATGCCAAGAAGCGTTATAGGGGTCAGGGTAGGTAGGAATAGGGATCATGGGGGGATGGAAACATCCCCCTTTTTTTATGGGAATTTGCGTATAGATAGGTTGATAGCAGCGAAAAAATCTCTTTATACCTATGGCATGCCTAATATGTAACCTACCCAATGTTGAGGTATGGGTAAGAAAGGAATATCTGACGGATCACACCTCTGGTTGGGGGGAGTTCGTCAGGGGTTGGTGGGTATCAGCAAAGAGCATACCTGGACGCGCATTCTATTTTGAGACCTACCTTCCAGAATATGCAGCAATGTATGATAAATTACCAATCAGTGCATTCGTTTCTGAACCCAAGACCCCTGATCCTGATATGAACCTCTTCAACCTACAATTCTGGAACTGCATGGACTATGGGATAGTTGCCATTCAGAAGCAGTTCATTGGGTCAATGGATTATGAGGTGTACACGAGGGATCATGGCATCCAGAAGGGCACATATGTGTGCACGATAGACAACTACCACCATGACCCTGATATCATTGATTACAGCACCTCTGAGATACCATCTGAGCACAAATCACATAACCTCATAGAGTTGAGGAATGGTCAGTATTGCCTGTATCCCAATAACAGGACCAGGATCTTTGATAACAGCCTGACTCCTGATAATCCCAAGATGCCTGACTTCAAGGTATCAACTGAGTATTATCAGGTTGAGAATGGTCATGACAGGATGGGACTTGGTGATGAGGACTCATACTTCTGGAGGACAACAAAGGAGAGGAATGATGATTCCAGTGGGGAGGATCCCATTGATACGTATCATTCACAGGATGGTAGGTATGAGGATGTCCAATAGGGTATTGACAACATATTAATATTCCAGTAGACTGGGTTTGTTGCCTTTAAAGGATCAGGCTTAGCCTAATATCTGAATAACCCCTATAAATAAAGACATATCTAGTGTCGTTATCTTAATGCCTGTCCAAAGGGTAAATAAACCATTTAAAGACATCAGTGCGACGTTTCAGTCCAATCCCCTTAATGGGGATCTGATTGGTTTGAGGAATGAAAATGCTATCTCAAGGGCAATACGTAATCTAATATTAACAGTACCTGGTGACAGACCATTTCAACCTGCCCTTGGTTCTGATGTTTATGAATCACTATTTGAAACATTAGACCAGATTACAGCATCCAATATCCAACAGCAGATTGAGACAACCATTATTAAGTACGAACCTAGGGTGAGGTTAAATGATGTAAGGGTGAGTCCTAATATACCAAATAATTCATTTGATGTTAGGATCAACTATACCATAGTTGGTATTGATGCAGCACCACAACAAATTTCATTCGCCTTAGAGCAGACCAGGTAAATGCCTTTAGTAAATTTCAGCAATCTAGATTTTAATCAGATCAAAACATCCTTAAAGGATTACCTTCGTGCGAATTCAAACTTCACTGATTATGATTTTGAGGGTTCTAACCTTTCCACCATCATTGATCTGTTAGCATATAACACATATATCAATTCTTACAATGCTAATATGGTGACCAATGAGGTCTTCATTGATAGTGCCACATTGAGGGAGAATGTGGTATCATTAGCAAAGAATATTGGATATACCCCAAGACCAAGGAGATCAGCAACTGCAAGGGTATCATTTGCTGTTGATGTCAGTGGTACAACAACTGTTGCAGTAACCCTGAAGAGGGGTATAGTTGCAGTATCAGCATCAACCTTTGGTTCACAATCATTGACCTTCTCAATACCAGAGGATATAACTGTTGGTGTTAATGATGATGGGTTGGCATTGTTTGATGGGATCACAGTATATGAGGGATCACACCTCACACAGAATTTTAATGTGAGTTCAAGGAATCCCAATCAGAGATATATCCTACCCAATAGTGGGATTGATACCAACCTGATCAGGGTTAGTGTGAGGGAATCATCTGGTTCCAGTATTCAGAGGGAATATAAGGAATCAAAGGGTTTATTTGAGATTGGTCCAGATTCACCAATCTACTTCCTTCAGGAGGTGGAGAATGAGAGATATGAATTGATGTTTGGTGATGGAATCTTTGGTCTGCCAGTGCAGGAACCAAATGTGATTGAGGTTGGTTATATTGTATCAAATGGTCCTGATGGTAATAATATATCCAGATTGACCTATGCTGGTCAGTTGGTTAATAATAATGGTGGTGCATTGACCAACAATATCACCACAATGTTTGTTGATCAACAGAGTTTTGGTGGTGCTGATATTGAGAATGTGGAGTCAATCAAGAAGTTCTCCACCCAGATCTATGCATCACAGAATCGTGCTGTTACAGCAGTTGATTATGAGACAATGATTCCTAAGATATATCCAGAGGCAGAATCAGTCTCTGCCTTTGGTGGTGAGGAATTGACACCACCCAAGTTTGGTAGGGTGATGATTGCTGTCAAACCAATCAATGGGGTATTCCTATCAACAGCAATAAAGGAGGATGTATCCAGACAGTTAAAGAAATATTCTGTTGCTGGTATCATACCAGAGATTGTTGACCTGAAATACCTGTTTATTGAGACAAAATCATTTGTCTATTATAATGAGAATAAGGCACCAGGAGCTGCTGCTGTAATTGGTCTTGTAAGGACTAATATTAATCAGTATTCTGGTTCAACAGAGTTGAATAAGTTTGGTGCTAGATTCAAATATAGTAAGTATCAGAATGTGATTGATAATAGTCATCAATCAATCACATCAAACATCACCACAGTGGATATGCGCAGGGATCTTCAGTGTGTCCTTAATACATTTGCTGAGTATGAGATCTGCTTTGGTAATAGGTTCCATGTCAAGAATCATGGTCATGGGACACATGGTGGTGAGATTGGATTGAATATCAAGTCCTCTGGATTCAAGGTAGCAGGTATATCTGATACCCTATATCTTGGTGACACCCCTGATGCAACATTGAAGAATGGTTCATTATTCCTCTTCAAGTTGAATTCTGATACTGAGTTTGTTATTGTGAGAAGAAATGTGGGATCAATTGATTATGTCAAGGGTGAACTAATGATCTCACCAATAAATATCATTTCTACTGTAGTAAATAGAGGTGAACCACTGATTGAGATATCTGCCACCCCTTACTCAAATGATGTTATTGGAAAGCAGGATCTTTATCTTCAACTTGATCAAACCAGGGTAATAATTAATGCTGTAAGTGATGAGATTGCCTCTGGTGATGATATATCTGGTAGCAACTATATTGTTTCCTCCTCCTACTCTAATGGGGTTCTTGTAAGGGGTAAACCAGTATTGGCAACACCAACAACCCAAACATCAACTCAAACTGACACCCAGACACAGACACAGACACAGACTCAAACCACATCACAACCAGCGGTATCAACTCAACAAACAGTGACTGTTACAACTGGTATGAATGGATCCACAAGCACAACAACATATTCTTACTAAGAAATGGCGGTAGATAGAGTACAGATACAGGATGTTCTAGCATCCCAAATTCCATCATACATTAGGGATGACTTTCCACTGCTGGTAAGTTTCTTAGAAGAATATTATGTCTCTCAGGAGGTGCAGGGTGGCACCCTTGATCTGATTGAGAACCTTGATCAATATGTCAAGGTTGATGAACTTGCTGCCATTAAAACAGAGACTAAGTTGGGTGCTGACCTAGGAATTGTTGGTAATACAATTAAACTTAGTTCTGATACCAACTTTACATATAAATTCCCTGACTATAATGGTATCATTCAGATTGATGATGAGATCATTAAGTATGGAAATAAGACTGCGACCACATTTGAAAACTGTAGGAGGGGATTTAGTGGTATAACTGAATACACTAATACACTGATTCCTGATAAGCAGATATTCAAGACATCACTGGCAGCAGAACATAAGAAGGGTGCTATTGTAAAGAATTTAAGCGTCCTGTTCCTACAGGAATTCTTTAATAAGTTAAAGACACAGATTGCACCTGGTTTTGAGAGTAGAACCCTTGCCACTGGTCTTGATCAGAGAAACTTTGTAAAGGCATCAGATAGTTTCTATAAGGCAAAAGGAACTGATGATTCATTCAAGATTCTTTTCAGGGCAATCTATGGTGTTGATGTTGAAATATTAAAACCAAACAATCAACTAATAAGATCCTCTGATGCAGATTACAAGGTCAGTGAGGATTATGTTATTGAGGCATATGTTGGTGATCCCCTAAAGGTTAAAAATCTTACCATCTATCAGGATTCAACTGGTGCCAGGGGAACATGTACAAAAGTTGAGAAGATACATGTAGAGGGTGATTTTTATCAGATATCAATTGATACTGGATATCAGAGGGATATTAATGCAAAGGGAACAATTGTTGGTAAGTTTGAACCTAACCCCAAAACAAAACTTCTAAATGCAGTGGGTGCTGGTGCCACCTTCTTTGATGTTGATTCAACCATTGATTTTCCATCATCTGGTAGGTTATCAGTTAAAGATTCATTTGGCAATGAGAATATTCTTTCTTATTCTGACAAGAATCTTACGCAATTTCTTGGTGTCACCACAACCACCAGTAATTTTGATAAGGCTATTGATGTAAGAAAATTTGACTATACATATGCTAACATTGGTGTTGGCACTGAGAGTCAGGTCAGATTCAGATTGCTTTCAGCTCTTAAGGGTGTTGAGTACATTGACAAGAACTTTGGTCTTAGTAAGGGTGATAGGATCAGTCTTAAAACCCTTGGCGTTGATGACTCCAAGAATGATTGGTTCTATAATATTAAATTTAAGTTAGGAGTAGCAGGAATAACACTTATTAATGGATCCAACAACATCTATCAGATTGATTGCAATGAAGATCATCATCTAAAAACTGGATATAAACTTGTCCTTACAAATATTGACATTTCCACCAATTTTGATTGTGAAGTAACATCCATTAATTCAAGTAAATCAATAAATGTTGAGTTAGACAATGTAATCCCAACAGCAACATTGTCACAAAAATTCTCCATTGAGAATCAATTGTTAAGAGGCAATTCAACGAAACTTTCTGTTGGAAATTTCAATGCTAATGTTCAAAATGTATATCTCAAAGAGGATAAGTATCTTTTAGCATCTGAAAGTATTCCAAATTATGATGATGAGATAAGATGCGATGATAGAATAATTTCTTTTACAGGTGCAGCAAACTTTGATATTATTACACTATCATCTAGTGGGGATCATGGATTCTTTAATGGTGATGCTATTTACTATAGCGGTAACACAATAACAACCATCATACCCTCTGGTGATGGTGGTTCTGATATTGTTGATATAACAACAAGTAAGTTCACTAATGTGGATGAGGGTGTATATTTTGTTCAAAGGATAGATGCCTTCAGTATCAGATTGGCCAAGAGTAAGGCAGATTTGATGAATAAAAATTACATCACTCCTGCTGGATCTGTTACTAATAACAAATTCACATACTATCCATTTTATCAAAAGAATCTGGAAGGACAGAAAATTTTTAGGGAGATTGATGAACCAACAAGGGAGGCAGGGACTTTTACAACAAAACCTGGAAGAACTGGTGTTCTCATCAATGGTGTAGAGATTGATAATTATAAATCATCTGATGTTATCTTCTATGGTGAAATTGACTCATTTGAAGTAACAAGTGGTGGTAATGATTATGATATCATCAATCCACCTGTGCTTGAAATTACAGATGAATTTGGAAGTGGAGCATCTGGCACCATAAGTGTTAATGGTTCCCTGTCAGAATTGAATATTATTAATACTGGATTTGATTACATTGACACCCCAACTGTCAAAATCTCTGGTGGTAATCCAACAAGAGATGCTCAGGCATTTGTAAACACAATTAAGACTGATCATGTAATATCATTCCAAGCTGGTATTGAGCTTAATAATCTTGATGGTGGTGTTGATATTGCAAATGACATTATTGGATTTACAACATTCCACAATCTGAGAACCATTGAACAGGTAAAATATATCTCAAAGAGAAATCCTGTTGTTGGTTTGACCACTGATGCAGTATATTTTTCAAAGGTTGTTGATGGCACAAAAATTCAACTCTTTGGTAGTTTTGATGATGCTGATGCTGGTATTAACACTATTAGTTTGACTGGTCTTGGCAATGGATTACAATCAATTGCTACAATTGAAAAGAAAAAGGTTGTCAGTTCCATAAATGTTGCAGACCCTGGATCTGGATATAAAAATCAGGAGAGATCTATCACCTCTGCTGGCATAAGTACAGCATCAAATATTTTTACCATCAAAAACCATGGATACAATACTAATGATATAATCTGCTATGAGGAGAAGACCACACCAATTGGTGGTCTTAGTATCAATACAGAATACTTTGTTGGTAAGATAGATGATGATAAATTCAAACTCTATGAGGTGGGATCTGGATCCCTTGATAGAAGATATTACATTGATAATAACATTGTACTTAATATTACTGGTGAGGGTGATGGTTGCTTCAATTACAAACCAATTATTGTCACCATTGAGGGAAGGGTTGGTGTGGACACCAACTTTGGACAGAATATCAATGCCATTGTTCAACCAGTTTTCAGGGGTCAGATCACCAGTGCTAATGTAAGTGAATCTGGTGTTGGTTATGGATCATCAGAGATTTTTAACTTTAATAGAAAACCAAATATAATACTTAAGAGTGGATCTGATGCTCAGTTGACACCAGTTGTTGAGAATGGAAGCATCAAACAAGTTATTGTAAACAGAGGAGGTAGTGGTTACAATTCACCTCCACATCTCTCTGTAACCATTGGTTCTTTTTGCAAACTTACGCCAATTATTGAAAATGGTGTTATTAAATCTGTAGTTGTAGTTGCAGGTGGAATAAATTACAGGTCTGATTCACAGATCATTGTGTTACCATCAGGCACTGAGGGTAGTATTTCTGCCAATATAAATCAATGGACAATCAATAAGTTTGAGCAAAAGTTAAATAAACTGACTGATGATGATTGTATTATTGCTGAGGGATCTCTTAGCAATAGTCTTCAACTTGCTCATCTTTATGCTCCAAGAAATCTTAGATCAGCGTTATATGGTAGAAAATCAAATGGTGAAATTCAATACCAACATCCTGATTTAAAATTATTAAATGGACAGGAGATAAAATCTAAGTATCATTCTCCAATTATTGGTTGGGCATATGATGGTTGTCCAATTTATGGACCATATGGATATGATAGGGCAGATGGTGGTAATGTAAGGAGGATGTTATCTGGTTATGTGGCATCTGCAAAATCCAATAGACCCCCTCTAAATCTCTATCCTCTTGGTTTCTTTGTGGAGGATTATGACTTCTTGGGAACTGGTGATCTAAACAGAAATAATGGTAGATTCTGTGTAACACCTGATTATCCTAAAGGAACTTTTTGTTATTTTACCACCATCAATGATGCTTCAGAAGGTAGTGGTCCATTCAAGAATCTTAAAAAACCAGTCTTCCCATACCTGATTGGTGATGGTTTTCAACATAAACCCAATACATTTAACTTCCAAAAAATATCCAATCATGTTGATTATAACCTGGTTGAAAATAATTGGAGAAGAATTACAACTCCTTATAAGATTAACACACTCTTTGGTGGTTATGATTATATCTTTAATTCAAACAAAGAGAAGGAACAGGTAATTGAAGTAACAGGTGTATCACAAGGAAGTGTTGATAGTGTTGGTATCTTTACTGGTGGTGATAATTATAAAGTTAATGATAGGATTGAATTCAAGGGTGATACATTTGGTAAGGCAGCAAGGGGTGCTGTTGATGTCCTGAAAGGGAAACTGGTGAACAATGTTGATATTAAAACTACTTTATTCTCAAATATTGAGTTTATTAATGTTGGTAGGTCTGACAGATTTGTGGGAATCATGACAATACCTCACAACATTGTTGATAATACTTTATTGAGAATTGGTGGTCTGTCAAAATACTTTGATGGTTTTGATGGTAGGTATAATGTTGGTGTTAATAGTGGTTCATATGTCCTTCTTGAAAATATTGATACAGCAGTAAACACTGGTATTGTTACGTTCTTCACTGTTGGTGGTGCTTTTCAATATCCCTTCATTAGACCAAATGATATTATTACTATTGAATCTGAGAGGGTAAAAGTTCTCAATAGTGATCCTCTTAACAATAGAATCAGGGTTTTAAGGGAACAGGATGGAACAACTGGAGCTGCTCATGTTGGTAATCTTCCTCTTTTACAGGATTCCAGGCAGATTAACATTAATGTTGGAACTTTAAAAACAACTCAACTATCAAGATCAAATACTGAATTTTACTTTGAACCAAGTGAGTCAGTTGGTATTGGTACTTCAACCACTGAGGGTATTGTGGGTGCTGGTCTCACACTTTTCTTTAAGAATCCTGGTGCAGGCATCACTAACATTTTTGCACCTGAACAGACCATTTATATTCCAGGTCACAATCTCAAAATAAATGATATCCTCACATACAGACCAAATGGTGACACACTTAGGGTATGGAATGGAAAAGCAGGATCTCCTCATCTTGAAGCACTTGATTCATTCAGTGAATTGTTTGTTGCCCCTGTTTCTGATGACTTTATTGGATTAGCGACTAATAAGGTAGGGGTGGGATCAACTGCTGACATTTATCCATATATTGAGATCAATGATCCAACAGTTGGATTGTTGTTCTTCACAGATTTGGGAACTGGTGTTTTCCATGGATTGAAAACTAATTTTGATGATGTGATCTTTGGTCAAGCAAGAAGAACACAAGTGAATGTGGCTACTGCAACCACACATGGAATGTTTGTTAATGATAAGATCAAATTTAATTTGAATCCAAAAAATGAGGATATCATTACTGTTAAGTATAATAACTTCAATAGAAGAATAGTATTTAATCCACAGGATTTCATAGCATCTGATGTTGATGTCACATCAAATTCTATTGGAATAGCAACTGGCACATTCAAAACTGGTGACAGGGTTATTCACCAATCCATTACACCATCTGGTGGATTGGTGGATGAGAAAATGTATTATGTCTATCTTGATACAGAAACATCAATTAAACTTGTTGATGAAAAGTTTGAATTGAGTAAAATCTCTCCAAACTTCATTGACATTACATCTGCTGGTATTGGAACATTATCTAAGATCAATCCAAGTGTAGATGCTGTAACAAATCTTAAATTTGATCTATCTGATTCATCACTGGCATTTGTTTCAAACTCCATTCAATATCCAGCATTTAAGATGGAGATCTTCACAGACTCCCTGTTTGTGAATCAATATCTGACAACAGGTGAAGATCAAGATTTCAATGTTAAGACATCAGGTGTGGTTGGTGTTGATGGTGAATTAACACTTGATATCAAAGATATTCCTTTTGCTCTCTATTATAAGTTTTCTAGTCAAAATGAGTCATTTATTACTGAAGAAAAGAAACTTGTAACTGATGAAAACGTTTTCTCATATAACACAATTTACAAATCATTGTCCATTCTTGATGGCACTTATAGTTTAGTAGGAGTTGGATCTACAACATTTGTATTTGATCTTGACAATTCATCTGCCATTGTTTCATATGATAGAACTACTGCTGATGCTGATTATACAACAACATCAGTAAATGCACAGGGACCTATTGAGCATATAAACCTTATTGATAATAATTATGGATACACAAAAATTCCTGGTGTATCATCAATCAAAACTGCATTAGGTCAAGGAGCAATCCTTTATGCGGAATCAGAGTCCATTGGTGAAATTAGAAATCAGAAATTTGTATCTAACAATATTGGATGGAATTATCCTACTGATAAGACCCTGAAACCAACTGCTAATCTTCCTGAGATTGTTGAGATTAATTCCCTTGCCTCTTTTGAGAGAATTGGAATTTCATCATCTGGTGTTGATTATTTGGTTGCACCACAACTCATTGTGAGGGATGGTGTTACTGATGAAATTGTTGATTGTGTTATCTCCTATGAGTTGGGTGATCCAGAGGTAACCATTACCAAGAATACCAGAGGAATGTTTCCCACCAGTCCTAGAATTATTGCTATTAATAATTCAAATGGTTTTGAGATTGGATCAATCAATGTTACTGGTAAGATTGTAAGGTTAAATCTTACAAATCAATTCAATAGTGATGATGAGTATCCATTTGCCATTGGTGGAACTGTTTATGTTGAGAATGTTAATATTGGTGTTGGCACAACTGGAAAGGGTTATAATTCAAGTCAATATAATAATAACCTATTTGGTGTTGTTGGTGTAAAAACTAATGCTGGTGGGTCTGGTGCTTATGTTGAATATACATTAAAAGATTTTCTGTCTTCTACTGAAATACCTGGTAATGTTATTTCACTTAATTCTGCAACAGTTGTTCCTGGTAATCACCTTCCAATATTTGAGACCACACTATCTTCTAATGACTTCTTAAATGATGAGATTGTTACTTGGGATGGCAAAACTGGAATTGTAGACAATTATGATAAGGATACTGGTATTTTAAAGGTCAAGTCTCAGTTTGATATGCCAATTGGCACAATCATTGAAGGCAATTCCTCAAAAACAAAGGGACAGGTGGTAAGAAGATGGGACTTTAGGGGTGATATTGCAATTGGTGCTGGTACAACCATTAATTATGGTTGGCAGAAGGAGACTGGTATGCTTAATGATTCACTTCAAAGGTTACCTGATAATGATTATTACCAGAGATTCTCTTATTCACTGAAATCACCTATCCCACTTAGCACTTGGGACAATACTGTTGGTGCTTTGAATCACACAGCAGGATTTAAAAAATTCTCTGATTTGCAAGTAGAAAGCACTCCAAACACTAAATTGACACCAATAGTTGATGATACTGAGTTGTCATTACTTGTGAATTGTATTGGTGAGGGTAGTATTCATTGTTGGAATGATATTGATAAAGCAAGGGAGAACATTTTCAGTGTAAATGGTAAGAGTGCATCAGATACAGTTTTCTTTGATAATATAATCCTCACAGATTACTTTGAATCACAGGGAAATAGGGTTCTGAAAGTTGACGATTTGAGTGGTGAATTTAATAGTAATGAAAGATCTGAGTCTTTTGCAAACATATCAACATTTGATCCAACAGTTAAATTTGTAAAGAGTCTTTTCCTTATTCAGGATACAACATTTACTGATGAAAGAGGATTCCAGGTATCAACTGCCATTGTTGATGATAATATATCATACATGACCACTTATGCTAAGTTGCATACTGTTTCAGATCTTGGATTCTTTGAAATATTAGCAGCTTCAGATGAATTTGATTTTGAGTTCCATCCAGTCAAATTTACAAATAATAACTACTTTGTTTCATCATTTGCCTTTGCTATTGATCCTTCATTGGTAGGTGCTGCTGGATCATCATTTGGTGATGTTATTGAGTTTGAAACTCAAGAAGTCAATGTTGCTGCTGGAACCACCACTAACATAGTTTCTGTTGGGACCAGTTATAGATCAATGAAGGTTCTAAATCTCCTTATCACACCTGGTGATGAACATCATTTTGCTGAACTCAATATTGTTCATAATGACACTGATTGTTCAATTGTTGAATATAACAATATTGATGAAACTTCCTCTTCAAATTACCTTGGTGGTATTGGAACCTACAGCGCTGAGATAAGTGGTGTCAATGTAGTTCTCAAATTCCATCCAAATTCAGGAATTGCAGTAACATCATATAGTCAGGTTGTCTCTGCTGTTAGGGGCACTTCAACCACTGGATTTACATCAATGTCCACTGCCAGGGTTGGTAGTGGATATGTATCAATTCCTTCCTCTGGAGCACCAACTGAACATGTTCTAAGCAGCTATGACACAGCATCTATTGATGAGAAGTATTCTGCTTCATATCAGGTTATAACCGTTGAGGATACTGTAAATAATCATCATGAAATATTTGAATTTGGTGTATTGAATACACTTGATATTCCAGGTCAACAATATGTTGAATTTGCTAATGTTGCCACAAATTCTGGTCTTGGGACTGTTGGTGTAACAGCAACTGGTAATTTAATAAATGTTGTTTATACACCAAATCCAAATATTACTGTTGAAGTCAAAAACTTCTTTGTTGATCTTAGAGAAATTTCACCAACAACCACCTTGTCACAAATTGATTACAATGATGGTATATTTAAAACACAAACTGGTAACTATTTTGGTACAAAAATTGATGTAAGAACAAGTTTTAATTTACTCCACAAAGGTGATCCAATCTTTGCAAGACAATTTGATGGTGTTACTGGTATCAATACTTTGGATGGTGTTGTTATATCACCAAATCACTTCTTCCAAACTGGTGAGGCAGTTAAGTATGATGTGCTAGGAGTTTCACAAAGAATTCCTATCAAACCAACTGATTTTGGTGGTAGTGTTGGTATAGTAAATCAACTTCCAACTGATTTGTTTGCTATCAAAATAAATGATCAGGCTATTGGTTTTGCCACTAGTCCTACTGCTGCATTGGCAATCAATCCTACACAAATTGAGTTTGATGATGTTGGTGTTGGAAATTCACATTTCATTACTGCCACCAAACAAAATACTAAAATGCTTGTGAGTATTGATAATAATATTCAGGCACCTCTCTCAAGAACTGACATTACTGCAACTCTTACAGATGCTATAGTATTTGATACTACTTTTAAAACAAGTGGAATCACTACAATTTCTGCAAATGATATTATTAAGATTGATGATGAATTTATGAGGGTTACATCCTCTGTTGGAACTGGCATAACTATTTTTGTTGAGAGACCCATTCTTGGTTCTTCAATTGCACCACATTCACCAGGAGCAACTATTCAAAAGTTTGTTGGTAATTATAATATTATTGGCAATGTAATTAATTTTGTAAGTGCTCCATCTGGTAATGTTCCATTATCAACATCCACATCAGCACCTGATGAAAGGGATTACACTGACATTTCTACTAGATCCACATTTAGTGGAAGAGTGTTTACTAAGAGGGGAATTTCTGGTGGAGAAGATGAGACATATAGTAGTAACTTTGTGTTTGATGACGTATCTAATCAGTTCACAGGTGTTACAAGTGAATTTGTTCTGAAGAATAATGGAGCAGATGTAACTGGTATTACATCAAATACAATCCTTCTTGTTAATAATATATTCCAATCACAGCAAGGTGTTCAAGCTCTTGAGGAAGGAGAATATGAAAACTTTGAAAGTGTTGGTGTAACAACTGCTCAATTTACTGGAAGTAATATTGGCACTGCTACTGGTTATGATCAAAACCTTGGCAATCTTCCTGTTGGTGGATTAATTGTTTCAGTTGGTTCCTCAGGAGGACTTGGATATCAACCTCTTATTGGTGCTGGTGCAACTGCTGTTGTCTCTGTAACTGGATCTATTCAATCAATCAGCATTGGAAATAGTGGCTCTGGTTACAGGGTTGGTCTTGTCACTAATTACTTAGTGGGTGTTCAAACTTATGATGGTGTTGTACCTATTGACACTTTTATTGGTGAGGCAGTCATAGTTGATGGACATGTTGATAGTGTTAATATAACAAATCCTGGATCTGATTTCTTGATTTCCAATCCGCCTGTTGTTATTATTGATGAACCACTGAGTTATAGTGGAATCCCTCTGGAATACTCCTCAAGTTCACCAACAGGTGTTGGTGAAAGTGCCACCATTGATATCAAGGTTGGTCAGGGTTCAAGTGTGATTGAATTTGAAATTAATGACTTTGGTTTTGGATTTAATAAAAATGAAATCCTGACTATTCCCACTGGTGGTACTCATGGTATTCCTCTTGATTCTACCATATCATTTACTGAATTCCAAATCACTATTCAAGATGTTTATAGTGATTCATTCAATGCTTTCTCACCAGGTGAGTTTCAGATTCTTGATAGAATTGATGATGGTTTTGATGGAATCAAAAGAGTATTCCCCCTCAGATTACAGGGTGAACCAGTTTCAATTGTAGCAGCAAGTGATTCTAATATTGAAGTAGATCAAACACTCTTGGTGTTCATCAATGATGTTCTCCAAGTTCCTAGTGAATCCTACACATTTGAGGGTGGAAGTCAGATTATATTTAATGAAGCACCCAAGGGTCCAGGATCAGGTGTTCCAGAGGGTGACTCATCAAGAATCATGTTTTACAAAGGTGCTGGTCAAACTGATGTTGTTTTCAGAGATGTTCTTGAAACTATTAAGATTGGTGACTCTGTTCAATTATCTGCTGATGTTGAAAATGGTCAAACATTATCTCTTAATCAGAATGAGAGGGTAGTCACTGGTATCACCACAGTTGATGCAGCTAAAACCAATTTCTATGATGGTCCTGGTTTAGCATTTGATACAACAATTGAGAGACCAGTGAAATGGTGTAAACAGACCATTGATAGAAAAATTAATGGACAATTTGTTAGTAAGGATAGGGTCAAGTATGAACCAAATATCTTCCCAACCTCATTCATTACATCATCAGTAGGCATTGGTTCAACAGTTGTTTATGTTGATTCTGTTAGACCCCTGTTTGATGGTAATAATGAAACAAATGATAGGGCATTCCAAAATAAAATTACTATTACTTCACAAAATATAGTTGAAGGTGCCACAGCAACTGCTACAGTAAGCACAGCAGGAACTATCAGTGCCCTTACCATAACAAATGCTGGTCAGGGTTATGCAACTGCTCCTGAGGTTTCAATTGCTGGAACCACCACAAGAGCAGTTGGCGCAGCAACAACCACTGATGGAGTTGTTACCGCATTGACAGTTACTGATGGTGGTGCAGGTTATACTGATGCTCCACTTGTATTAATTGAGGAACCAAAACTATCTCAGGAAATTATTAATGTGAATTCCTTCACTGGCGATAGTGGAGTGGTAGTTGGTCTTGGTAGCACTGGTACTGATGCTGACCCACAAATGTTCTTTGATGTCTATATTCCAATGAATTCCATAATGAGAGATGCTTCTATTGTAGGAACTGCTATTACAATAAGCACCCTGAATCCTGGTGACTATGTTGTAATTCAAAATACTCATGTATCAATAGGTATCACATTTGCTGCTCGTGATCTTGATGATACCTCAACTGTTTCCGTGGCTACAACATTCTTGGATGCTGTTTATCAGGTTGCCACAGCAACAACAGAGAGAGTTGAGGTTGTTCATGAAACTGGGGACGTGTTCCCTTCAGGAGTTGGTATTATGACAGAGGTCAGAAGAATTAAATGTAAAGTTGATACATATGGTCCAGGTATTGCTCACACTACAAGTTTTGATGAAGGAAGTTCTAGTTGGGGTAAGATTTTATTTGCTAATAGAACAAATCCACAATCTTTTGACTTCTATGGTGAGGATGGTGTAATTGGCATATCCACATCTGGCCTTGTTAATAGAACTGAATCACTGAAATTTAAAAACTATATTTAATTCCCTATAAATAAACAAAAAAGTCCTAATAAAATGGCTGCGATTATAACTGATCAGCTTCGTATTTTGAATGCTAAAAACTTTGTGGACGGAGTTCAATCGTCCTCAAATTCTTATTATACATTCATTGGTCTACCAAATGCAAGTGATTATTCTACTACTTGGGAAATTTCTCCACCATCCCCAAAAGATAGCATAGATCAAAGCAATGACTATTGGGACACAATGATTGCTCTGAAAAAAGTAAATTCTGGTGATGTGGCACAGGTTGTTAATAAGAGCAATTGGTCATCTGGCAACATTTATGATATGTGGAGAAATAATATAACAAGGGCAAACCCCTCACAACCATCTGGTGCATTTAGCATATATTCAGCAAATTACTATGTTATGAATAGTGATTTTAGAGTTTATATTTGTCTTTATAACAATGCCCTTCCAGAAAATAATTTCAAAGGAAGTCCCTCATTAGATGAACCAACATTTACTGATTTAGAACCCAGAGCAGCAGGATCTAGTGGTGATGGTTATATTTGGAAATATCTTTATACTATTAAACCAAGTGAAGCTATAAAATTTGATTCAACTAATTACATTCCAGTCCCAAATAATTGGGGTAACACAACTGAAACAAGCACTATAAAAGCTAATGCTGCTACCAGTGGACAACTCAAAGTTGCCACTATCAGAAATAGAGGTGCTGGATTAGGCAATGCCAATACCTACACTAATGTTTCAATACAAGGTGATGGAATTGGTGGTAAAGCAACTGTTGTCATTAATTCTGATAGTAAAGTTCAATCAGTGGTGGTTACTCAGGGTGGTTCAGGTTATACTTTTGGAACAATTGATCTCTCAGAGAAAGGTTTGACTGGAACAACAGCACCAGTTTTCAATGTAATTATTCCACCACCAGGTGGTCATGGACATGATATTTACACTGAGTTGGGAGCATTTAATGTTCTTGCCTATTCAAGATATGATAATGATATTGATAATCCAGATTTTATCACTGGTAATCAGTTTGCTAGGGTTGGACTTGTGGAGAATCCACAGCAGTTTGGTTCATCAAGTCTTCTAACATCTGATAAAGCAGCAGCAACCTATGCTCTCAGGTTGACAGGAACAGGTTATAGTTCTGTTGTGTTTAGTCCTGATTCTGAATTTCGCCAGACAGTTGGTCTTGGATCAACTGCCGTTGGTAGGGTTATTTCATATGATCAAAACACAGGTGTATTGAAATATTGGCAGGATAGGACCAGAGTGGGTTTCAATTCTGATGGAACACAAAATGCAAGTCCAGAGTATGGTTTTACCAATATACTATTTGATGGAGATGCTAAAAATAATCCAGGAGGAAGCACAGATATTATTGGTGGAACTACCACTTTACAGATCAGCACTTCATTCACAGGTATAACCACTGTAATAAATAGTAGGACATATAATCTGGGTCAGGAATTTACAATGGGAGTTGCGAATCCTGAGTCCAAAAAATATTCTGGTAATATCATATATGTTGATAATAGACCACCAGTAACAAGGTCTACAACCCAGAAAGAAGACGTCAAAATCATTTTGCAATTCTAAGAAATCATGCCACAGGAAACTAATCTCAATGTTGCTCCTTATTTTGATGATTTTGACGCAACTAAAAATTACAATAAGGTACTCTTTAAACCTGCCTTTCCAATACAGGCAAGAGAGTTAAACAATATTCAATCTATCCTACAAGGACAGATTGAGGCAATGGGGGACAACCTTTTTAAAGAGGGAAGTGTTGTTATTCCTGGAAATTCATCATATAAATCAAAGTTCCAAAGTATTCAGATTCAATCTGAGTTTTTGGGTGTTCCTGTAAATCTTTATCTTAGTGATCTTATTGGTAAAAAGATTACAGGGAGAACATCTGGTGTTTCAGCAAGAGTAGTAACATTTATTACTAATCAAGAATCTGTATTGAATAATTATACCATTTATCTGAACTATGAAGATTCTAGTGATGATGGAAATTCATCTGAAACTTTCTTTGATGATGAGATTCTTACATCAGAGACTGCATTAGCATTTGGAAATTCATTTATTGCTGCTGGTGAGGGTTTTGCAAATACCATTACATCAGGTGCTTCCTCTACTGGAACTGCATTTATTCAAAGTCCAGGTATTTTCTATCTAAGAGGAAATTTTGTCACTGTTGATAGTCAAATTCTAATTCTTGATCAATATTTGACTAATTCCAGTTATAGAATTGGTTTCCAAATTGAGGAAAAAATTGTTACAGCAGATGATGATAAGTCACTATATGATAACGCTAGTGGTTTCAATAATTTTACAGCACCAGGTGCTGATAGACTCAAAATAACTGCTACATTAGCAAAGAAACCAGTTGGTGACTTTGATACCCAGGGATTTGTTCAAATTGCTGAGGTCTTCAATGGCAAATTAAAGAATGCTATCAATAATCAGACTAAGTACAATGCCCTTGGTAATGAATTAGCAAGAAGGACATTTGAAGAGTCTGGTCACTATTATATTTCTGAGTTGCAGACAAAACTCAAAGAGAGTTTGAACAACTTGGAAGGTAACAGGGGTGTTTATACGTCTGGTCAGACAACACAAAGTGGTAATGTCCCCTCTGATGATTTGATGATTGTTCAAGTATCTCCTGGTAGGGCATATGTAAGGGGTTATGAAGCTGAAATTAAATCACCCCAATTTATTGATATTCCAAAACCAAGATCAACAAGATCAGTTGGTAATACTGGTGTAAGTTTTGATTTTGCACCCACATTAGCAGTCAACAATGTTACTGGTAGCGCTCCTGTTGGATTTAACACCACTAATACACTTTCTTTAAGGGATCAAAGGGTTGGTGAGGATGGATTCACTGCTGATGGAGAAGAAATTGGTAAAGCAAGGATTTATGATTTTGCCCTAGAGCAGGGTGCTTATGATGTTGCTAATTCAGCATTAAACACCTGGGATCTTTCCTTATTTGATATTGAATTACAAGAAGAAATAAGCCTGAACATTGATGCCACACTTGAAAAATCAACATTAGTTGAGGGTCAGGAGAGTGGTGCAACAGGTTTTACTAAGTTTACCACCACTGGTGCAGGTCACACTCTTATGAGTGTGCAAGGTGAATTTAGAAGGGGTGAGAAACTTTCTTTCAGTGGTCAACCTACAATTAGTAGAATACTTATTGATCATAGAAAATATTCTCTTGCTGATGTAAAATCAGTGTTTGCTAATGTTGGTGTCTCAAAAACATTCTCTGCAGATGTTAAACAGCAGAGATCTTTTACTTTTGATAATGCAAAAATAACTGCTGATAGTGCTGGTGTTTCAACAGTTACCTCAGCAGCATTATCAGGCAATACATTTATAGGTGTTGTCACAACTGGTAATCTTATCACATATGAGAGACCTGGTAAACTTGATCCATCAATGGCAAGGATTGTATCTGTTGGTGCCACTAGTTTTGCCATCTCTGGTGTTACAACTGTCACTGGTATAGTTGATGGTCAACTACCAACAGCAAACTTTGATGCAAATGATCTAAGGGTTGTAACCACAAAACTTCAAACCACTTCAAATAGTGGAAACATTGCTGGAAATGATACCCTCTATAGCGTCCTTCCACATAATAATATAAGAACTGTGGATACACTTGATTCAGTGTCCAGTTTTAGAATTAGAAAGGAAGTAACAATCAGCACTGATGGTGATATTGGATCTATTTCTGTAGATGATATATTGACTCAGACCTGGGCATCATTTGATCCAGAAAGATACTCACTCCAGAGTGATGATGGTGTGACACAGAACCTCACTGCTGATAAGTTTACATTCAACTCTGATAGAACAACAGTCAATATTCAAGGTTTGAGTCATAGTAATGATGGTAAGGCAATTCTGATTGGTGAAGTTATTCAGAATAAAATCACCTCTAAAATTAAGAGAAAGAATATTGTAAAGAGCATAATTGTTGACAAATCAATTGATCCAGCATCTGGTACTGATGCTGTTGGTTTAGCAGGTACAACATTAAATGATGGTCTTACATATGGAGCATTCCCATTTGGAACAAGGGTTCAGGATGAAGTTATCTCACTGAATGTTCCTGATGTTTATAGGGTTCACGCAGTATATGAATCAGTTGATGTAAATCAACCACTACCCCCAATGATGACCTGTAGTAATATGACAGGTCCAAATGCCAACACAAATGATGTTGTGATTGGTGAAACTATTACTGGTAATCTATCACAAGCAAAAGCAATTATTCTTGAAAAACCAGGGACAACTCAGATTAAATTTGCTTACCTTAATAATAAAGATTTTAGGGATAATGAAATCATTATCTTTGCCAAATCAGGAGTGCAGGCAAATGTATCTAATTTGACAGCTGGTTCTCCTAATATTACAAAGAATTATAGTTTTGATAATGGTCAAAGAAAGACAATATATGACCTATCAAGAATTGTTAGAAATAGTGGTGTAGCAACACCATCTAAGAAACTTCTTGTTTATTATGGAAATCTTGATTATGATCCAAATGATACTGGAGATTTTACAACAGCAGCCTCTTACATTAATTGTGACTATGGTAATGATGTTCAATCTGTTAATGGATTTAGGAACACTGATCTTATTGATGTAAGACCAAGGGTAAGTGATTATTCAGTAAGTGAAGGTATTGCATCTCCATTTGAATTTGATGGTAGAACTTTTGATAATGGAAATCATAGTTGCAAACACATCATTTCAAGTGATCAGAATACCATCCTCAAGTATGATTATTTTCTAGGAAGAGCAGACAGGGTTTATTTGACCAGGGATGGTGATATTCAGGTTAATCTTGGTGCTCCTGCTGATATTCCAGAATTGCCTGATGTTCTCCCAGGTTCTTTAAATATTGCTAATATTTTTAGTCCACCATATCTGTTCTCTGTAAAAGACTCAAAGGTTAAGTTTATTCAACATAAGAGATATCAGATGACTGATATCGCAAAACTTGATGCCAGAATCAAGAACCTTGAATATTATACATCGTTAAATTTACTTGAGCAGAATACTCTGAATACTTTTGTTTCTGATGTTAATGGTCTTAATAGATTTAAGTCTGGTATTTTTATTGACAACTTCTCATCATTCACACCTCAGGATGTTTCTATTGGTATTAGAAATAGTATTGATCCAAAGAACAAGGTTCTTAGACCTGCTCACTATTCAACAGCAGTCAATCTTCAAGTTGGTAATAGTAGCATTCCTGGCATAGGGGTTGATACAGATCCTAACACAGATTCTAGGTTTGCTGCCCTTTCAGGACAGGGTGTAAGGAGAACTGGTGATGTTATCAGTTTGGATTATGCTGAGGTTGCTGAAATTACTCAACCTTATGGAACTAGAGTTGAGAATGTAACTCCCTTCCTAATTGATTTTTATGAGGGTTCTATAAAACTTAATCCAACCACTGATGTTTGGGTAAGCACCAGGGAACCAGAAGTTAATGAGGGAGTTGGTGATGTGATAATAGAGGGTAATTTTGAAAGTATTGCTCAGGCTTTGGACATAGAAACTTTTGATGAGGGTGATGGACTAAGAGTTGGTGTATCACCTGTTCTTTGGGACTCCTGGGAAACTACTGGAATCAATTTGGATCTAACTGGATCCACTCAGAATGAAACATTTGCTGCTGCAGCAGCTAGAACTGGTAGATCCACTGCTGATTTAGGTCTTAGTGGAAGAGATGCTAACCTCTCAACTTTAAATTCAACAACCATTGAAGGTTCAGTTACTATTGAGCAGAATAGGACTGGCACTATGCAAGTCATTAATGAGGTATTAACTGAGGCTGCCTCATTAGGATCCAGGGTTATTAGCAGAGCAATTGCTAATAAGATGAGGGAGAGAAATATTGAATTTACTGCCACAAGAATGAAACCAAATACCACAGTATTTGCTTTCTTTGATAATAGTCCTGTTACTTTGAGATGCACCCCTAAACTGGTTCAAATCACAATGAACACTGGTACTTTCACTGTTGGTGAGACTATCCAAGGCACACCAGTTGGTCAATCAGATGTAACATTTACAGCAAGGGTTGCTCAGGCAAATCATAAGTATGGTGCTTATAACAATCCCACTGATTTTTATGATAGTAATCCATATCTCAGAAGCACAAATGTTGCCTCCACATATGGAACTGAATCCTCCATATTAAATATTGACACTGCAAGTCTTGCCTCAGAAGAAAATCCTGAGTTTTCTGGAAATGTTGAGACTGGTATGGTCCTCAGGGGTCAATCTAGTGGTGCTGAGGCAATTGTACAGGGCATCAATTTGCAAACTGATAGGGTTGGTACTCTGATTGGTTCCTTTAATGTTCCTGGACCTGAAGAAGAAGATTTTGCTGAGTTTAATACTGGAAGAAATGTATTTAAACTAACAAGCAGTAGTATCAATAACTTGATTGAGGGTACAACCACCACCTCTGCTGAAGAAGTCTTCTACTCACAGGGTGATATTGATACAACTGAAGAGGTCACCCTCTCACTTAGAAATGCTAGGGTACTCACAAATGATACGTTTTCTGAGCAGCAACAATTAGAATCTGATGTCAACTTTGATATTATCAATAGTAGAACATTAAGACCAACTCCTCCCCCTCCTCCACCACCAAGAAGGGTGAGGAGATTTGACCCACTGGCACAAACTTTCAAGATTGACTCCAAGAAAGGAATCTATGTTACTAAGGTTGATCTATTCTTCCAGTCTAAAGATGATCAACTTCCAGTCACAATTGATATTAGAGAGACCACCCTTGGTACACCAAATCAAAAGATCTTGGCCTTCTCTGAGGTGACACTGGATCCTGATGATATAAATGTATCTACAGATGGAACTGCTGTTACAACATTCAGATTTGAATCACCTGTATTTCTTGCTGCAGGTCGTGACTATGCTTTGGTTGTTCGTGCAGATACTACCACTTATAACCTATGGATCTCCAGGCTTGGTGAAGCAGATGTAACAACCCTTTCTACTGAGCAAGGCAGAGTTCTGGTTACTGAGCAACCACTTTTGGGTTCATTGTTCAAGTCACAGAATTCAACTGTATGGACTCCAAGTCAGTATGAAGATATGAAGTTTGTTCTTTACAGGGCAGACTTTGTTGGATCTGGTAATGTTCAGTTCTATAATCCCAATCTTGATAAGAAGAATGAGAGAATTCGTTCTGGTGGTGTTCAGGCACTCTCAAGAACTGCAAGTGTTGGTATTGGTACAACTGTCAATCAGATAAATGTAACCTATCCATTGGTGCCTGGTAATAGGGTTACTCAACAAAATACTAGTGCCACTGGAATTCTTGAGCAATTTACAGGTATTGCCACTGGTGATCTTACAATCACTAATCCTGGTATTGGATTTACACCGCAATCTGGTGAACTAACATTTACTGGTGTTGCTCTAACTGCCTTGACAGGACGAGGGACAGATGTGACTGCGGATCTTCATATTAAGGATGGTATTGCCATTGGAGCAACCATTAATGATGGTGGAACCAATGTTGTATTGGGTGATGTCTTTGCTCCCCTTGCATTTGGATTGGATGAACTTGGTGATGGAATGAAACTAACAGTTGGCATTATCACAGCAAATAATAGGTTGATTATTAGTAATGTTCAAGGTGAGTTTAGCAATAATGCTAATGATTTCCTGGAATATGATTCAACTGGTGGAACAAGGGTTGCCCTTAATGCTGGTGTTGGTGGTGAAGTTATCCCTACTGATACCACTATTCTTGAGGATGGTTTACATCTCAAGATTTTCCAAAGAAATCATGGAATGTACTCCAGTACCAATAGGGTAAAACTATCTGGTCTAAAATCAGTGAAGGAACCAACCCTCCTCCTTACTGAATATCCAAAATCAAGCACAGGAGCAATCTCCATAGCTAATACTACTGGATTTGATACTTTTGAAAATGTGGGTGTTTCAAATACTAACCCTGGATATGTTCAGATTGGCACTGAGATTATTTCTTATGATGGGATTACATCAGGATCTGGCACATCTGGCACACTCACAGGAATTGCCAGGGCAGTAGAAGGTAATGCTGCCACTTATGGAGTTAATGAGATTGTTAGAAAGTATGAATTTGCTAATGTCTCCCTGAGAAGAATTAATACAGTTCATGATCTCTCCTTGGTAACCAAGGATGATCCAATTGGTATTGATCACTATCATATCAAACTTGACATGTCTCAAAATGGTAATGGAACCAATAGAACAAGTAGTGGAGAATTTCGTCCTGTTGAGAACTTTGTCCTTGAAAGTGCCTCAGCAAGAGGTGCTAGGGGAACATATAATATCCCCTATTCACTGATTGTTCCAAGTGTAACATCAACATCACCAGAGGGTTCATTTATCCTTGCTTCTGCAAGAACAATTTCTGAAACTTCTGTAAGTGGTAGAGAGGTATCCTATGTTGATCAGGGATTTGAAGATATCCAGTTCAACAAGAAGAATTACTTTGCCTCACAAAGGATGGTTGCCTCTGAGGTAAATCAAGAAAATTATCTCTCAACACTTCCTGGTGGTAAATCATTCACTCTTAACCTTGATCTTCTTACATATGATAAGAGAATCTCTCCAATGATTGATATGAACCACTCCTCTGTTATTTTTGTATCTAACAGGGTTGATGGACCTATCACTAACTTTGCCACTGATCCAAGGGTTGTTGGAATTCCAAATGATCCAAACAGCATGATCTATGTTACTAAGAATATTAGACTTGAAAATCCAGCAACATCATTGAAAGTGTTTATTGATGGTTATGTATCAACATCAAGTGATGTAAGAATTTTCTATGCCCTTGATCAGGATGTAAGTGCTGCTGAAACTAAATTCATTCCATTCCCTGGTTCTAATAATATTGATGGTTTTGGAAATATCATTAATCCCAATAATTCTGATGGAACACCAGATGTTCCTAAGGAAAAGAATGACAATCTAACTCAAACACCTGCTGTTAATGATTTTACTGAATATAAATTTACTATGGATAATCTGCCACCATTTAAGTCCTTCAGACTTAAATTAATTGGTACTTCAACCAACCAGGCAGTTGTTCCACAATTTAAAAACCTTAGGGCAATAGCACTGGCATGACATTTGTACCTGTTAATAAAAACAAAAATTTATTAAGGGATAAGAGCAATAATGCTATTATCAACACTGATAAAAATGAGTTTAATGCATACATAAAAAATAGGGAGATGCGCTTATCTGAAAAGGAAAGAGTTGATTCCCTTGAACAAAAAGTGGATAATTTGAAGGGTGACTTAGATGAGATCAAATCAATGTTAAAAGCAGTAATCAATGGCTAACAATACAATCACCTTTAATCCAGACTCCAATGTAGCATTTGGTGTGAACCTTACAATATTGGAAGGTGCTGATTTTAAGTCTACTTTTAAAGTAAATAAAGAGAACAAATCAGCATTTGATTTAACTGGTTATTCAATTCATGGAAAGATGAAAAAAAGTGTCGCTATTGGATCATCTACTGGAGGAATACAAGGATTTAATTCTGGTATTACAAGTGCTGCTGGTGGTGAATTTAACATTTCACTTACAGATACTATAACAAAAAATTTAAAACCAGGAAGATATTATTATGACATAAATGTTGTGAGTTCAGCATCAACAGTTTATAAAATGGTCTCAGGAAACATAGTGGTAGAAGGGGGTCTCTCCATCTAACTAAATATAGAAAAGGATATAGTGTATAATGGCACAACCTTCTTCAAGACAAGAACTCATAGATTATTGTTTAAGACAGTTAGGTGCCCCTGTCTTAGAAATTAATGTCGCTGAAGAACAACTCCAGGATTTGATGGATGATGCTATTCAGCATTTTCAAGAAAGACATTATGATGGTGTTGAGAAGGCATTTCTCAAATATCAAATGACTGCTGAAGACATTGAAAGGGGTAAAGCAAGACCTTCTGGAGCATCAAGTGCTACTACCCAAACAGGTATTACTTCAACCACAGTTAATACCACAATTGGTGGAAGTTCTACAGACTTTGCCTACTATGAGAATAGCAACTATATTCAGATTCCACCACAGGTCATAGGTATTGAAAAGATTTTTAAATATGATGATGCTCAGGCAACAAGCAGCAGTAATATGTTTAGTTTTAAATATCAACTATTCTTGAATGATATTTATTACTTTGGAAGCACTGATTTGCTGTCATATTCAATGTCCATGAGTTATTTGGAAACCATGGATTTTCTACTGAATACACATAAAAGGATAAGATTTAATATTAGACAAGATAGAATGTATCTTGATGTTGATTATGATAATATTAAAGAAGGAGAGTTTATTATTCTTGAGTGTTACAGATCACTGAATCCTGATGATTTTACAAGAGTTTATAATGACCCATTTCTCAAGAGATATTTAACTGCTTTAATCAAGAGGCAGTGGGGTCAAAACTTAATTAAATTTACTGGTGTGAAACTTCCTGGTGGTGTTGAGTTTAATGGAAGACAACTTTATGATGATGGACAAAGAGAAATTGATGAAATAAAAGTAGACATGCTTAGTAGATATGAGTTGCCTCCATTTGATATGATAGGTTGATATCATGCTCAATCCATTCTTTCTAAACAACTCTAAGCAAGAGCAAAATCTCATACAAAGTCTTGTCAATGAACAATTGAAGATGTATGGGATTGAGATTTTTTACATTCCTAGAAGGTATGTAAAAAAGAATACTGTTATTAGAGAAGTAATACAGTCAGAATTTGATAATGCATATCCAATAGAAGCGTATCTTGATAGTTATGATGGATATGGTGGACAAGGAACTTTACTATCAAAGTTTGGTATTCAAGAACAGGATGATTTGACACTTATTGTTTCAAGAGATAGATATGAAAATTATATTTCTCCACTTATTAAAAATATTCCAAATATTGAGTTAGCTACCAGACCAAAAGAAGGTGATTTAATTTACTTTCCATTAGGTGATAGATTATTTGAAATAAATTATGTTGAACATGAGCAACCATTTTATCAGCTACAAAAAAACTATGTTTACACTCTGAAGTGTCAACTTTACAGATATGAAGATGAAGTTCTTGATACTGGTGTAGAAACAATTGATGATGAGATTGAACAGATTGGATATATTCAAAAATTAAATTTAATAGGTGTTGCAACAACTGCAACAGCATCTGTTATTGGTATTGGAACTGGTGTTATTTCCAGTATTAGAGTAACTAACATGGGTGGTGGTTATTCATCAATACCCACAGTTGCAATTTCTTCTGCACCATCTGGTGGAACAGATGCCAAAGCAGTAGCAGTTCTTACCAATGATTTTATTGGTTGTGATGGAACAAAAGGTGGAAGCATAACTGAGGTACGACTTACAAATCCTGGTTTAGGTTATACTGTAACACCAATCATAACAATAACAGGAGGAGGTGGTGATGGTGCCACTGCTGAGGTGGTAGGTATTGAAACTATTGGTGGTATCAACCCAATCACAATTACATCAGGTGGTGGTGGATATGTCAGTGCTCCCACTGTTGGAATATCAACCCCAGTTCATGTTGGAGCAGCAGCAACTGCAACAATTGATGTTCCTCTCCATGTTGGTGCAGGTGCAAGTGTTATTGATGCCACTATCAGTGTTGGTGTTGCAACATATCTTTTCCCTGGTGGCACTACAGGTGGTGTTTTCTACAAGTCTGCACCTACTGTTACATTCTCAGATCCAACAGGCACAGGAGACAACGCAAATGCCACATCAACAATTCAAGATATTGCAATAAGTGGTGGTAGGGTTAATTCTTTATCAATTACTGATGAAGGGAGGTTCTATACATCAGTTCCCACAGTAAGTATTGCTCATCCTGGATTCAGTATTGCTTCTGCTACTATAGGGATTGCTGGATCATCCATAGACCCAAGTTCTATAGCTTTCAGCACCACAGGTAGAGCATATACAAGTGCTCCAAACGTGGCGATTACTACATCTACTGGCCAGGATGCACCTACACAAATTGCAATTGGTATTGCTACTATTCATCCTATTACAGGTATTGTAACAGCAGTTTCTTTTGACCCTGCTGATGCTTGGGCAGTTGGAACTTCAGCAACTATTGGGGCAGGATATACTGTTGCTCCCAATATTTCTTTTGGGACACCATCACCTGTTAGAGCAACTGCAACTGCAACAATTTCAATTGGTGGTTCAGTAACAAGTCTTTCTATTGGAAATAGTGGATTTGGATATATCTCAGCACCAATAGTCACAATATCAGCACCAGCAGGTGTGACAACACAATTTACTGCAACTGGTATTGCAACTATCAGATTTAATTCAATTTCAACTACAGGAACACTTTCTACAACATCAACATCAATATCAGGTATTACAACAGAAGGTATATTGATTGGTGATAGAGTCAGATTGAGTGTTGGTAGCACAGAACTTTATAACTTTATCCCTGAAGGAACATTTGTAAGTGGTATTGGAGCAGGAACAATAACACTTAATCAAGCATCAACAAATGTTGGTATAGCAACTTCAGTATTTGAATTTGGTATTGATAAATGTGGTATAGTTACTGATATTAATATTACATATGGTGGAGGTGGATATTTATCACCACCAACAGTCACTATATCTAATGATCCTATATTTAAAAATTATGTTGATATAATATCTGGTGTAACCACAGCAGTTGGTGTGGCAAATATGAATGCTGCTGGTGTTGTCACAAGTATATCAATAACAGATAGTGGTAGTCAATATGTGCTTACACCAACTATTCAAATTTCTGAACCTGTATCCACAAGCACTGGATCATTTATATTCAATGAAGTTGTAACTGGTGCAAGTTCTGGGACCACTGCAAGAGTTAAGTCTTATGATGCTGAAAATAATATTCTTGAGGTATCCATTGTTGATGGAACATTTACACCAGGTGAAACAATAGTTGGTAGTGAATCTGGTGCTAGACATTCAATGAAGTCTCAAGATAAGTTTGATACTATTGATCCATTTGCTGATAATGATAGTATTGAAATTAGAGCAGATGATATCATTGACTTTACCAAAACTAATCCCTTTGGTATGCCTTAATAAATAAAGAAAAAGTATCAATAAAATGTTTGAGCATTTTTACAATGAGATCTTCAGATCAGTAATCATAGCATTTGGATCTCTCTTCAATGGGATTGAGATTCATAAGAAGGATGCAAATAATGATACTTACAGTGTCATTAAGGTCCCTCTTGCCTATGGTCCTACCCAGAAGTTCCTTGCTAGATTGGAACAGCAAGCAGATTTAAATAAACCAGTTCAAATGACTCTACCAAGAATGTCATTTGAATTTACTGATCTTCAATATGACCCAAGTAGAAAGGCAACTCAAACACAAGCATTTCACCCTGTGGTTGATAATGGCACAAAGACTAAGAAGGTCTTTATGCCTGTACCATACAATATGGGATTTGAATTATCTGTCATGACCAAGTTAAATGATGACATGCTTCAGATTACAGAGCAGATCCTACCATATTTCCAACCATCATATACCCTCCCCATTAAACTCCTTGGAGATTTAAGGGAGGTTGTTAATGTTCCTGTTCAGATTGAATCTATTTCAATGGAGGATGATTATGAGGGAAACTTTGATACTAGAAGAGCATTAGTATATACTTTCAGATTTGTTGCTAAGACTAATCTATATGGACCCATTAGTGATGTATCCGCTGATGTCATCAAGAAGGTACAAGTTGGATATGTATCTGGTCAGAGAACATCCTCTGGTCAATCATATCAAAGAGATGTCACATATAGTGTTGTTCCAAGGGCAACCAAAGATTATAATGGCAATGTTTTGACCCAACTTGCTGAGGATGTTGATACCACAGAAACTGTCATCACTGTTCATGATGGATCAGCAGTTACTGTAAAACAATATATCTATGTTGGTGAGGAGGAGATGTTTGTTGACAAAATTAATGGTAACAAACTTACAGTTAAGAGGGGTCAAGATAAAACCACTGCTGCCAATCATGTTCTGGGAGCAGATGTTCTTGGTATTGAATCATCAGATGCTAACTTCATTGATATTGGAGATAACTTTGGTTTTGATGGGAGCACCTTCTGATGACTGAAGATAATATTATAGATGTGACTCCTGGCAAAGAAAAACCTACTCACCTTACAAAGGATGATGTAGAAAAAGATTATGAATACACCAGGGGCAATCTATATTCAATCATTGAAAAGGGTCAGGAAGCAATTAATGGTATCTTAGAACTCGCACAGGAAAGTGAGATGCCAAGGGCATATGAGGTTGCTGGTCAATTAATTAAAAATGTGGCTGATGCAACTGATAAACTGATGACCCTACAACAAAAATTGAAGGATGTAGAGGAAGAAAAAGTAAGCAAGGGTCCAACTACAGTCAACAATGCATTATTTGTTGGTTCTACAGCAGAATTGCAGAAGTTATTGAAGAATAATAATCCTGATAAATAATACATCAGGGAGAGAAATCCCAAAGTATTATTACTAATAAAATGTCTAATAAAGAAGAATTGCTGTCAATAAATGATTATCTAGAGGAGAGCAATCTTCCCTCTTATAAGGACTTCATTGAAGAGAAAGAAGAATTACCATCAGTAGAAGATTATAAAACTCACCCTCTAGAAGAGGATCAAACCATTGAAGATGCAAATGGAAACACATTTGCAGAGGTTATTGATGTTGTAAAAGCACCAGAGTGGCAAGAACTTGTCAAATTAGTCAATGATGTAAGAAGAGAAATACCTGAAATACCTGAGATCAAATCATATGATGAAGAAATTGGTCAGATAAGTGAAAAAATTGCTCAAATTCAAGAAAATTTTTCAATTTATGACCTCAAAAGTGATAAAATCTTTGATTTAAAATCAAAAAATGAAGAATTTGAAGTAAAATTAACTGAAATTGAACAAAAAATCCCAGAAGTTCCTGAAGTTAGGTACTATGAAGGTGATATTGAACTCATTTATAGTAAAATTTCAAGAATTAAAGAAGAAATTGACTCTCTTCCTGAAGTAAAATACTATGAAAATGACCTTGACACCCTAAAATCAAGGATTGAAGAGGTAAATGAAAATATTCCAACCTTTCCAAAGTGGGTTAATGAGATAAATGAGGTCCCAGATTTCTCTTGGATTGGAAAAACCTTTGGAGTTATTGATGATGACTTCAAAAAGGTTCAAGGACACCTTGATTTAATCAGAGATACCATAGAATCAAGGGTTTCTGAGTTAAATGAGACTATTGAGACCAAAGATTTTGAACAAAGAGTAGATTCAAAGACTCTTTCTGAGAATTTAGAGTCCACAAATACCAAATTAAGTGAAACTAAGGACAAAATCTACAAAGAACTGAGGGAAATGACCCTTAGGGTTTATGATCATCATAAAGAATTTAAAGATGATGATAGAAAACTAAAAAAAGCAATATTGGGAGAGCAAAATAAACTCAAACAGGCTTTAAATGAACAAATTAAGTCTATTGAGAAGGAGAGTATTAAGACAGATGAGAAAATCATCTCTTTTTATGTTAATTTAAGAGAGGAAGTAGAGCAAAAGTTAAACTCTCTTCCAGAAGTCAAATATTATGACAATGACATAAAAAAACTGCAAGTTGATGTCAAAAATGTAAAGACCAATATCAAAGGTCTGATCACTGAACTCTATAAAATTGCAACTGTAATTAAAAAGCAGCAAAAAAATCTTACTGAGGGTCTGCTTAATGAACCTCCTAATGAGAAAGAAACTGCTGGTGGACAAACTGATCCATTAACACCAATGGATCAAAAATTTGCTACCCTTGAGGATTTATCAAACCACTACAGGTTGTTTATAAACAGGATTCAGACTCAACTTTCCACAATGGGTGGTGGTGGAGCAGGATTTATCAAGGATCTTGATGATGTAACCTTTGATCAAACAACAGGGACAAATGAACTTCTAATTTATGATGGTGCCAAGTGGGTAGGTATTGCTAGCACAGCATTATCATCATCATCATCTGAAACTCAGGGTTTAAATAATGTTCTTTCTATTGGTAACACATCCAGCACAGGGATGTCTGTTGGTGTTGTCACAGCAACACAATTCTTTGGTGATGGTTCTGGTCTAACTGGGGTTGCAAACACCAACTTCATTGTTGGAACCTCAATCACGATGACCACTGGTAACTTTACTGGTAACGTGACTGTTGGTGGGACAATCACATATGAGGATGTAACCAATGTAGATTCAATTGGTATTATCACTGGTAGGGATAACATCAATATTGTAACTGATGGTAAGAAGTTACAGATTGGTGCTGGTTCTGATTTACAACTATACCATGATAGTAATCAATCATTCATTGACAACAATACAGGTCCACTCTTCATCAGGAACAATGTAGATGATGATGATGGTGGCAACATCATCATTCAAGCAAAGTCTGGTAAGTCATCTGCTGTATTTCAGGATGATGAGGGTGTAAGGCTTTATTACAATGATGTTGAAAAGTTTGAGACTCTGAGTGGTGGTGTCAATGTCACAGGTAACATTGAAACTGATACCCTCAATGTTACTGGTGTGGGCACAATAACTGATAATCTTTCAATCAAGAGTCAGGATAGTTCACCTGGCAGGATTGACCTATATTGTGAGTCAAGTAATGCACATTATGCCAGGATTCAGGCACCAGCACATTCTGCCTTCTCTGGCAATATTACCCTCACCCTGCCATCAGATTCTGGCACTCTGCTTACTAATGTTGTGGAAGACACTACACCACAACTTGGTGGTAATTTGGATATTAATGGTAAGTATATCACAGGCACTGGTGGTGCTGCTATTGTAGGTGTTGTAACTGCTACAACTTTTAATGGTAATTTAGCAACCACTAATTTAACTGGAACCATTACTAATTCACAATTGGATGGTTCTATTGCTAATGATAAGTTAGCAAACTCCAGTGTTTCTTATGGTGGAGTAAGTTTAGCACTAGGTGCTTCAGATGCAACACCAGCATTTGATCTTTCTGATGCTACTAACTATCCCACCTCAAGTCTCTCTGGAACAATCACCAATGCACAGTTAGCAGGATCTATTGCTGATGGTAAGTTGGCAAGCACATTCCTCAAAAATGTAGTTGAAGATACCACTCCAGAACTTGGAGGTAATCTTGGCCTAAACAGCAAGGACATTACTGGTACAGGTGATATTAATATAACTGGTACTGTAACCTCAGACGGAGTTTTCCTAGGTGATGACGAGAAGATACATCTAGGTGACGGGGGCGATCTTAAGATCTGGCATAATGGGTTTAATAGCATCATCAACGACGAAGGATCTGGTGACCTATACTTAGGTGGCGATACTGGCGTTTTTATTACTAATGCGGCGCTTAGTGAGTTTAAGGGAAAGTTTATCACAAACGGAGCAGTAGAACTCTATTACGACAACGTACTGCGCCTCACAACAACTAACAGTGGTGTAAGCATCACTGATAATCTGAATGTTGCTGGTGTTTCTACATTTCAAGGTCATATTCATATTGGAGATGATGATGAGCTAAGATTTGGTGCCAATAATGACTTTAAAATTGTTCATGATCCAAATGATTGTCGTTTTGAGAATTCAAATGGTGACATTAAGTTTAAGAATACTGGTAGTTATTTCTTCTTTGATGAGGATGGTGGTGAAACTCTTGCATCCTTTATTAATGATGGTGCTATAAATCTCTTTCATAATGGATCCAAAAAATTTGAAACCACTTCAACTGGTATCAGTGTAGCAGGTGACATTAATATAACAGATAAGATTATTCATACAGGTGACACTGATACTGCCATTAGATTCCCTGCTGCTAATACATTCACTGTAGAAACTGGCGGTAGTGAAAGATTCCGCATAAAAGATGATGGACAATTACTTCATTATTTCTATGATAGATGGTTTGCAAGTGATGGTTCAACCTCTATAGGATTCATTGGTCCTGCAGATCAAAATGTTACTGGTGAAAGCAACTCTAACTTTGCTGTATCATCAGTAAATTCACTGGTATTCAGTACAGGTGGTGGGACTAAAGCACTCACACTTGATGCAAGTCAAAATGTCACATTTGCTGGTGATGCCTTATTTGCTGATAATGATCAGATTATCATGGGTGATGGTCCTGATCTAAAAATGTATCATGATGGTAGTAATAGTTTTGTAGAGGATACTGGAACAGGTGCTCTAATCATGAAGGGGAGCACCATTCGTTTCAGATCTACCACTAATGAAAATATGGTTCGTGCTGTTCAAAATGGAACAGTAGAACTCTATCATGATTCCACCAAGAAATTAGAGACAACAAGTGATGGTGCTGAGGTTTCAGGAAGTATTACTGCATCTGATGGTTTTACAAGTGGCACTGGGGGTGCTGTTAAAATAAGTGTATCAGGATCTACATTAACATTTACTGTTGATGGTGTTGGATCTGCATCACTCACACTTTCATGATCAGTATTCATTATGTAACACTTGATGGTTGATAAATACTAAGAGACCCGCTTTATATCAATGAAAAAGAATGGTCGCTGCCCAGCAGGACAATATTATTGTTATACTGATGAGAAATGTAAACCCATTCCAAGGGGGTTTAAAGTTGTAGGACGTGCTGGATTCCTTCGTAAGGAAAATGGGCACACTCAAGATGATGATAGTGCCACTAAAAAGAATGGTAAGAAAAATGGTAATGTATCTAATAGTAATGGTAATGGCAATGGTGGTAATGGGGGTATGGGTGGTAATGGTGGATCCAACGGGGCGGTAAGTGAAGACCTAAGAGCATGGTTTGGTAAAGGAGGTGGTGGTGGAGCAGGTGGTGGTGGATGGGATCGCTACAACACCAAGGGTGAAAGGGTTGGTAAATGTGCTCGTGAAGATAAAGATGGTGATGGAAAGGGTGATGGTCCCAAACCAAAATGCTTATCAAAAGATAAGGCAGCAAGTATGTCTAAAAAGGAAAGGGGTGCTGCTGTAAGACGTAAGAGAGCAAATGATCCTAATCCAGATAGAAAAGGCAGTGCAATCATGGTGAACACCAAGAAAAAAACCCAAAAAGAAGAGACCATCCTTGAAAAGGAAGGTAAGAAGGATGCTTGTTATCATAAGGTGAAGGCATCTGCCAGTGTGTGGCCCTCTGCTTATGCCTCTGGCAGATTAGTTCAGTGCCGTAAAGTGGGTGCTAAGAACTATGGAAAGTCTAAGAAGAATGAGGAGTTCCTGGCACTTCCTGAGTTCTCTCAAATTCAAATTGATGCTATGAGAAAGGCAGGATTTGAGGTTGAGGTTGTAACAGAAAAGAATGCTAAACTATTAGGTCAGGTAGTAGAGGAAAAGAAAAAATCATGTGCCCATAACATGAAAGGGATGTACTGCCCTGTTCATGGTATGAAGGATTGTCCTGATGTTGCAAAGGAGATGAAGTGTGAGGCAGTGACTGAAGCAGTAAGAGTCCCTGCCAAAACAGGTAATGTCTATCTTGTTACTTTCACACTTAGGGGTAGATATATGATAATGAGGATCTTCTTCCCTGAGGTAGGAGCACCAAGTAGAGCAGAGGTTCAGGCAGCACTTGATAAGGTATATCCTGGATGTCATCTCAAGAAATATGATAAGACTGATTATCAACCTGGTGAACCTCTCATTCAGATGGGTGAAGATAATGATCTTGAGGAAAAAAAGGAACATCCCATTCAAAACTATGTTCCTAAAAATGTGAAGGGCATTGCTAAGGAGCTAGATAAGGCAGTAGAAATGCACAAGAGTCAGGCAAAAAGACTCAGAAAATCAGGTGTTTCTGAGGAGGTTACTGACACAAAAAAGTATGAGGAGGCTGACATCAAGGAAGGTGCAGCCTGGACCAAATCATCAGGTAAAAACCCAAAAGGAGGATTAAATGAAAAAGGTAGGAAGTCGTATGAGCGTGAAAACCCAGGAAGCGATCTTAAGAGACCTTCAAAAAAAGTTGGCAACAAGCGTAGAGCGTCTTTTTGTAAGAGAATGAAGGGTATGAAGAAGAAGCTGACTTCTAAGAAGACAGCAAGGGATCCTAATAGCAGGATAAATAAATCCCTTAGAGCTTGGAATTGCTGATTAATTTATGAGTGAAATTTATCTTGGTAATCCTAATCTTAAAAAGGCTAATACTCCAATTGAGTTTACACAGGAAAATATTGAAGAATATTTGAAGTGTAAGGATGATCCTGTGTACTTTGCACAGAAACATGTAAAAATTGTGACTCTTGATCATGGTCTACAACCATTTAAGACCTATGACTTTCA
>CEUV01079427.1_pt1 | contig 38400 bp, 24 predicted proteins | sample 356401 | NCBI WGS metagenome assembly CEUV01 (sample SAMEA2622710, study PRJEB7988) | marine metagenome | isolation source: saline water (ENVO:00002010), including
TCGTCCCCGGAGGCGACCGAGCCGACCCGATCGGGATGCGATCGGATTCGATGGATGGATGCGACGCGCGCGTGGACCGGGGTGTCGACGCGACAACGCGCGACGCGACGCGACGCGACGGGTGACGACGAAAACGGAAACGACCGACGAACGATGCGAAGGAACGAATCGAAATCGATGGAACAGAGAAAACGATTGAACAGCGATGAGGCGTTGCATCTGCAGTTGCAGCGCACGTGGAAATCGTTACGACCGCGCGATTGGCACGACGCGGTGTATGACCCGGGACGAGGGACGTTTTTCGCCGAGCTCTTCGAACGAACGGTGTCGTACGTGGAAGCGCGCGCGAGGGAGATTGAACGCGAGAGTGGACGGAGGGTCGTGCTCGTGGAGGTTGGATGCGGGACGGGGGCGGTGTCGGCGCGATTGGCGCGCGCCATGCCGGAGAACCGCGTGGTGGGGATCGACATTAACGAAGACTTTGTGCGCTTCGCGACGGAGCACGTGGGAAGAGAGGACTCGAGCGGGCGTTTGGAGTTTAAACACGGTGATTGTCAGCGATTACTCGAGATCGTGGATGAGCTCATGGATGGTTTGGAGGAACCGCGCGCGGTGTTGACGTTTTCGGTGAATAACACGCACGGCGTGTTGCCGGAGGACGTCGAACGGAGCATAAACGTCCAAGTCGAAAAAACTATACAAAAGTATCGCGGAGCGTTCGTCGTGGGATTGTGGAACGCGGCGCATTTCGGCGCGGCGTTGCAGCACTTTTATCTTCAGAATCCGGATCTTTGCGGTGAACTCAACGACGGCGACGCCATCATCGATTGGGAAGATACGCGCATGATCACGTCGGCGGGGTACCGCACCAAGTGGTTCACGAAAGAGGAGGTTAGCAATAAACTCCAAACTAACGAATGGGACGTGGTCGACGTTCGCGAAGAAGGAGTCGGTATCTTGGCGTGCGTGAAACCGAAAGAAATCGTCCAATCCAATGACTCATCCGCCGCGCCGCCGGACGAGTATTATTACGACACCGAGGACGCCTTCAACTTTTACATGCACCTCTGGGGCGGTCAAAATATCCACGTCGGAATATACCCGCAGGCGTCGGACGGCCCCGACACGCCCGCGAAAATTTTGAAAGCGTCGAATGCGAGTCTCGATAAACTCCTGGAATTGGCGGCGCCGGCTCTCTCCTCCTCGCACGCCAAATGCGTCGACATGGGCAGCTGTTACGGCGGCTGCGCCCGGGAAATCGCGCGCCGTTTCGGCGCCGAAGTCTTGTGCGCAGACTTGAGTACAAAGTCGAACGAAGTCAACCGTCAACGAACCATGGAATGTGGTTTGGAGCATCTCGTGAAATGCCCAAAGGATTTGAGCTTCACGAACACCGAGGCAGAGGCGGAAACGTACGACTGCGTCGTTTCGCAAGACTCGTTTTTGCACGCGGGCTCGGCGCGTCGAGACGTCATGAAAGAAGCCGCGCGAGTACTTAAACCCGGTGGTTTGATGGTGTTCACCGATATCATGCAAACAGATGGAGTCGACACTCGGAAGCTCGACGGCGTGTACAAGCGGTTGGCGCTCGAAGACATGGGCTCTCCCGCGAAGTACATCCAATGGGGCGCGGAGCACGGTCTTCGATTCAAATCGTACGCCGACATGACCGAGCAACTCGTCAACCATTACGGCACCGTTCGAACCGTCTTGGAACAAAACTACCGCGAGGGAACTCTCAAAGGTAAAGTCAGCGACGCGTACGTGTTGAACATGCTCGAAGGTCTCCAGCACTGGGTGTCTCACGGCGCGTCTCGCAACATCTGCTGGGGCTACGTCGTTTTCGAAAAGGCGTGACCCGTCGAACCGTCGACGAGTTGTCAAAAAGTTGTGAGTCATACCTCACGCATCACCGCGCTCGAGGTATGACCAAGTTGTGCATTTTCCTTGTACCAGCACTGTAATAATCATCACACGTACCCTTTGTTTTGTGTCGCGTTCATCACCCGGCGAAAGAAACGCTCGCGTCGGCGTCCTCGCGCCCAGAGGGGCACGAACGGATTCGAAACGAAACGAGACGAAAAAAAAAAACTGAAAAAAAAACGATGTCCCATATATATGTACCTCTCACGGACATACGGTACGTATATTATCTATACTATACCGAACACGACGAATACCACGACGATGGACGTCGACCGCGTGTTTCCATCCTCGTCTCTTCGTCCGTCCCAATTCAATTCACGCGGAATTCATGAATTAGATTCGTTCGTCCCCTCACCTCGCGACGCGCGCGCTCGACGCACGCACGCCTTGACGCCTCGACGTACCTCGAGCTCGAACGTTCACCTCACTCCACTCCACTCGATCACCATGGTGGCGAAGAAACCGGCGGCGAAAAGACCCGCGACGAAGAAGAAACCAGCCGCCAAGAAATCCGCCAAGAAGCCCGCGGCGAAGCGCGCGACCGCGGTGAAGAAGACGACGGCGACGAAGAAGAAGCCGGCGGCGAAGAAGAAACCCGCGGCGAAGAAGAAACCGGCCGGTGCGTGATGCGATTCGCGCGAAGGGTGTGCGCGCGCGCGTGACCGATCGCGCGAGCGACGCGAATGATGACGGGAATGCGCGATCGTGAGAATTAAGGGGAAGAATTGAATTGCATGGCGATGAATTGTATCGCGGGCGCGCGTGAAAGACTGACGTCGCGTTCGTTTCTCGCGAATCGTAGCCAAGAAGAAACCGGCGGCGAAGAAGAAGCCCGCGGCGAAGAAGAAGCCGGCGGCGAAGAAGAAACCCGCGGGTACGTCTCGCGATCCGGCGCGGGGAACATGAGGGGAATTGGCGGGAAATAAAAAAACGCGCGAGGGATCGACGACGCGCGCGCGAATGAATTGTAAAGACTGACGATGATGCGGTGCCCGTGTGTGTGCTTTGATGAACGCTCGTAGCCAAGAAGAAACCGGCGGCGAAGAAGAAGCCGGCGGCCAAGAAGAAGCCGGCGGCCAAGAAGCCGAAAGCCAAGGCGTCCAAAAAGTGAGGGGTCTTTCTTCGCACGGCTCAGGCGCTCGGCGCGCTCGTTTTCGAACGCACGGGGGCGGAGATGATTATAGAGAGAGACGCTTCGTGTCGTGGGTTTGAAGTTTTCGTGGACGATGTCGAGGTCGTGTCCTTGTTGGATATGCCTCGACCGTTCGTGAAACTTCGTCAACTCGATCTCGAAAAGGTTGCGCGCGACGTCGCTTCGTTGTGCGCCGCCTAGACGAGACGCCGAGGCGGATTTCGTCGGAATAAGAATTATATAAATAAACAACATGTTTTGGACAATTTTGAACGACATGTGAGGAGAATGATCGATCGCGAGTGACGCGACGAGGCGAAAACGCTCGCGCGCGAGCCTCGTCGTCGATGTGTGCCGTCATAAAATAGTCTCGCGAAACCTACGCGCGATTTTGTGAATCGAGATTCTGCGTGAAGAAGGACGAAACCCCGGCGAGGCGTCTCGCGCGCGCCTCGGGATTCGTGCGCGCACCTCGCGCGCGCGCGCTCACGACGCGGCGCGAGAAAATAAAACACACTTTACCCTCTCGCGCATCTCTCGCACGTCGTCTCGTAAGAGTTCGCGCACGTCGTCATCCACGAAGACGCTCGGCGCGCGCGCGTCCTCGCCCCTTCGCGCCGCGGCGTCCACCTCGCCGTCGAGCGCGCGGCGAATGGTCGGTCCTTTACTCTCCCCCGGCATCACTCGACGCACTTTCGGACGCGCGACGCCGTGCGCGCGTAAATACGTCTCGATGGCGTCGACGTTTGAATTTCTCGTCACCACGTACGCGCGTCCGTGCGAACGCAACAGCGAGACGAAATCTTTGTCGACTGCGTGTCGACGCGCGGCGGCGGCGAGCGCCTCCGGGGTCAGGTCTCTAAAATTTTTTGGAAGCGGCGACGCCCCAGCCTTTGTCGCACATATCGTGCGATCGAAATCGAGAAAGACACAAAACGCATTCGTCGTCTCGACGAGCTGCGCGACGTCCTCGGCGTCGCCTCGCGAGACGCCGCACGCGTCGCACGCCGCGCGTTCGCATCGAAGGCACGCGCGCGCGTGCGGGCAAAAAAACCCGGGCGGACACGCGGGGGATATCGGACACCGTCCCGCGTCTCTCGCCGCTTGTTCGCACAACACGCACGTGGATCCAACGATCCATAATTTTGAATACGATCGATCGCATCTCCCGCATCGTTTCGTCCCCTCGGCGCGGGTGACGCGCGCGGCCGCCGCGCCGTCGACGCGCCCCGCGCGCGCGAGCTCGGCGAGCGCGCCCGGTTCGTACCGTTCGATCGTCTCCGCGTATTCCGACACCATTTTCACCAGCGCGAATCCATCGGGTACGAATGATGTCGTGTGCGCGTCGTCACCCGCGGCGAAGAGCCTCGTTCGCGGATTCGCGAGCGCTTCGTCGATCCATCGTTTCGTCTCCGCGAGCGCCGGCGCCGAACCCTCGAGGGCGAGCGCGACGGAATCCATCTCGGCGGCGACGCGGAACGCCTCCAACGCCTCGGAAGACGCGTGTAACTCCCCGGTTTCCTCGTCGACGACGGTAAATCGTTCGCGCATGACGATATCTGGATCGTCGTGGTCTCGTCTCACGCGCGAGGCGAGTTTCTCGGCGTCTCGCGCGACGTCGCCGCACGTCTTTGAAAACGCGCGCAATTCCTCGCGCACGACGAGGGCTTTGGCGACGCCTCGCGCGACGAGCGACGCGACGATGAAATCCATCTCGTGCGTTCGCACGCGTAATTCCTCTCTCGCGCGCGTCACGAGACGATCGAAATCGTTCGTTAACGACGGTTGCGTCTCGTCTCGGGGCGTAAACGCGTACCCGACGACGTCGTCTTCGTCTCGGGCGGCGCGGTCGGCGTCGGCGTCGCGTCCCGTCTTGGCGCGCGCCCTGACGACGAACCCTCGCGTGATCATCGTTCGCGGCATCGTCGCCAAACGTTTCGGACGGTAACACTCCGGATGTCTCGGCACGCAACAAATCTGTTTAAGAAACACGCGCGCGTCACAGATCGCCTTCATCGCGCCTCGACACCGTCCGTGCGCCGCGCACGTCTCGCGAAATCTCGCCGCGTCGCGATAGCCTCCGTCCTTGTGCATGTCGCCTCTGTAATACGTCAATAATCGACGTAAACGCAGCTCTAACGCCTCCGTCTCGTACAACACACGTAACAACACCTTTTTAAAATTCACCGCGTTGGTTCGAATCCCGAACGCATCCTGAATCGCGCCGACGTCGTCGAGAAACGCGCACGCGCGGCGCGCGACGGCGTCGCCGAGCGCGGCGGCGACGTCTCGACGCACCAACTCCCATCGTCCCTGTTCGTACGAATCGATGTTCCGAGCGTTGACATCGAGTGGACACAAACCTTGTATCACGGCGTCCGGCGTCAGCGCGTACGCGGCGCGCACGCGACGACGAAACGATTCGGGCGACGCCGCGTCCGCCGCGTCCGCCGCCGCGCCCGGGTCTCGCGCCGAGACGCGCGCGGGACACCGTCCTCGATCGACCATCGCGAGAGACGCGAGAGACGCGCGACGCACCGCGCGCCGTCTCGAACGAATCCACCTCCACGCTCGACCGTCGCGTCCACGCGCGTCGTCGCGTCGTCGCGCGTCGTCCGGCGCGTCCCGCGCGCGCGTCCACCTCGAGCCGAGACGACGCGAATGGACGATCGATCGATCGATCGACGAGTCACGACGCGCGCGACGTCCACACACCGCCACCGCGCGCGCGAACACCGTCCACCGCGTCCACCGCACCCGCGACGTGCATCGATCGTCGACGTCGCGCGCGTCGAGACGCGAACACTCGCGCGCGCGCGTCGACCATTCGGCCCGTTCCCCTCGCGCGCGTCCTCGACGTGTCCGACCGACCGCGTCGAGGACGCGCGATGCGTACTCAGTGCGCGAGAGACCCATCTATGTGGAATTCGAATGGGCACGTGCGTGCGCCTTTTTACATTCCTCGATCATGTGTCTCTTTGAATACGTACACGTGTCTCGTACGCAAAGGTGGTTTTCTACCATCTATGAGTACACGAAGTGCGTGTGCGCGCGGAGAGCCGTTGGGGGAAAGAGGCGACGACTCATTGACGGGAGACGACGACGCGTGAGACGGCGCCGATGTCGACGCCGGCGAAGGAGAACTCGCGGGGGGACGGAGGGACGGTGAAAACACCGTCGTCGGTGCGTGCGAGAGGCGAGGCGAGAGGAACGCGCGAACGTGGGGGGGGGAGACGCGAATGATGAATGGATGCGATGTGATTTTTTGAATGCATCCATCCATCGTTTCCGTCGTCGTCGCGATGGACGCGCGCGCGTATTCTTCGTTCATCGCGCGCGCGTTTTGGTTTTTTTTTATGCGTGCGGCGTCGCGATCGGTGGACTGACGATGAGGATGACGACGACGGTGGGTCGTTTTGTTTTTTTCTCGCGCGGGTAGATTTTAAAACGGCGAGGTCGAACGCCGACGTCGCCGGCGCTGACGGAAAACGGTGAATCGGTGGGACGAGCGACGCGATCGAGCGCGAGGCGACGATCGGGACGACGCGATTCGGCGGTGAGTCGAGAGGGTTCGGGTGAGGGCGGTGAGAGCGCGGCGGCGGAGGCGGCGCCGTCGCCGGCGTTTGCGAAGAGGAAAAAGCAGAGACAGTCGCTGGGACGGCGCGTGTCGTTCGCGGCGCCGGCGGTGTTGGAGACGGTGCGCGAATTTGAACCGGAAGGAGATGAGGATAAGAGCGGTGAGACGTATGAGGCGAACGCTGAGGTGCCGGCGGGTTTTTCAATCGTGGAGGAGGCGAGCGTGGAGCCGGCGCCGGCGCGGGATCGCACGGAGACTTTTGAATTCAAGGCGTCGGCGGAGACGGTGAACGTCGCGGGAGGGACGACGCCGTCGCCGGCGGAGGACGCGGATGCGGCTGATTTCTCGTTGTCTCCGGTGGCGAACGACGAACAGGAGGCGCCGAACAGCGCGCAGTTGAACAGCGAAGGGAAGCACACGCCGGGGAAGAGACGGGCGAGCGTGGGACGCTTCGGGACGCCCAACTCGGCCGATCGCACGGGCACGTTCACATTTAACGCGTCGCAGAACATGGACGACGTGACGTCGGAGGTACCGACGATGGGGGCGCTCTTGGACGCGGCGGACACGGAGAACATCACCGGCGCGGTGCCGTCGTTGTCCAACCTGTTGAACGCGGACGAGTCTCCGCTCGGGTACAGACAGACGCCGACGCGTGCTAATCCGGACGCCACGGAAGACATCACCGGTACCGTTCCTTCGCTCGCCGCGCTCGCGAACGAGGACGAGGAACAGACCACGACGTCTCAAGGGGAGATGGACATGGACACGGGTAACACCACCGACGGCATTCCCGCCTTTGAGCCCACCGACGATCTCACCCAGCGCGCCGTCGACGCCGCGCACGCGAGCGCGCTCGATCTGGCGAACACGGTGATGATGGACGATGCGACGGTGGCGTTCAGTATGGGCGCGCCGACGCCGGGATCCGTCGCGCCGGGTCCGACGCCGTCGTTGACGTTTGCGTTTGACGAAAAGAGCGGCAAGCGCGAGAGCGCGGGGTTGCCGCCTCGATCCGTCACCGCGAACACGCGACCCTTCAACTTGACCGACTCGACGAATTTGGATTTGCAAGGCCAAGCGAAGGGTGGGATGGGCACGAACACGTTCAATTACGTCTACGGCGCGAATGGCGACGGCACGGCGACCGCCGGCACCAGCGCGCCGGCGAACCCGCCGACCGCCGAAGTGACGGGCACGGACGTGCAAGCGGTGATGGGCGTGACGCCCGCGAACGGCGCCGGTGTTGCGGCCACTCCGAACACGGATGGTTCGATCGCGAGCTCGCACGACGGTTTCACGCCGGGCGACGAGTCTCTGCGCATGGCGGAACTCTTGCGCCAAAAGCAACACGGTGACGAAGCGTTGATGAGCATGAGAAAGGTGTACCAAGAGCGCACGACGCCGATGCAGGGTCGATACGGCGCGCCTCCTGTGATGCAAGCCTTCACGCCTTCGAGAACGATCACGATGGGCGGCGCCAACTTTATGCAATTCGGCGCGGCGGGCACGCCCGGCGCGGCGATGCACAATCCTTTGTTCGGTACCCCGGGTGGAAACACGGGCACGATGCTGCAAGGACTTCCGACGTCGTTGCCGCCGATCCCAGACGCGCTCATGAACTCGAAACCGATCGATTTGGAAACGTTCTTTTACGCGTGCGAGATCTCCTTCATGGAGGCGAAAAACTTGGGTCGACGATCCTCCATCGCCATGGGCGCCTTGGCCACGGCTCCGCCGCCGGAGACGCAATCCGAGGCGCTGAAACTGTGCTGCTTGACCGCGCCCCTCATCGAGGCGCTCGAAGGCTTCCACGAACAGTTGAACGTGCGAATGAATGCGCTCACCACGGAGACGGAAAAGCTGCGCTCCACCGTCGAGGCGACGCAGCCCCCGCTGTTGCGCTACGCCGCTTCCGACGATCCGGCGCACGCCAACGAGCTTCGACGTGCGGGTAAAGCGCTCAAGAAGGAGTGCCAACTAGCGGCCAAGGAGAGATTTGCGCAGCAAAGAATGGAAACCGAGGAACTCGTGCGAGAAAGCTTGAACTTCCACAGCGAAATCTTGTTGAAGAGCTCTCAGAGCATCGCCAACTCGCGAGCGATCGCGTCGGAGGCGATTTCGAGCGCGAACGGTCACATCATCAAGCTTCGAGCGCAAAGAGCGGCGAGCTCGAAGCGCTTCGACGCCGCCAAGTCGACGTCGGCGACGAAGGAACAGGTGTTGGAGGCGTTGGCGAACAAGCGTGCGGCCATCAACGCGGCGCGCAGAGCGCTTGTGGCGAGCGAAGAGAACTTGGAGCGCATGAACTCGCGCAAGTTGACCATCAAATCTGAGCGAGACCGTTTGCAAGTGGAACTCGACGCCATGCGAGAAGCGCAAGACGCTGCGGCGGACGCGACTGTTAGCTTCAAGTCGTTTGGAGGCGTCGACATGGACGATACGCCCTCTCGATTGCGACGAGCGAGTCAGGTGCGATTGCGCGCCAAGGCGAAGAACGCGCAGGGTGCCAGTGAAGAACTCGGCGTTCTCAGCGGTCTCGCGCCCTGGCGTTTGGAGGGCGTGGGTGGACCGCAGGGAGCCGAGCTCACCATTCGCGTGGGCTCGCTCTTCCGAGTCACGCTCGACGCGAGCACGGGTGCCGGTCGCGTGATGTCGGTCGATGGACCGGAGATGACGCCGAAGGGTGGACGCGAGTTCGCCGCCGCACTGGCCGGTGCGCCGATTGCGTGGGGCGAAGACGCCGTGCCGGCGGGCGGCGTCGCGGGAGTCTTGCAAGAGCTCGCGCCGAAGCTGTCTCGCGCTGAACGCGTTTTGGAGGAGATGGAGGCGTGTCGAAACGAGTTCCCACGACTCAATAGAATCAAGTGTAGCGCGACGGGTGTGCTCGAGCTCACCTTTGTCGATTTCGTCAACGAAAGACTGTTTAGCGCGAAACTGAACATGATGGGCGGTGCGTACCCTTACGGCGCTCTGAGCCCGGAGGTGGTCGTACAGCTCACGGGGAAGAAGGGCGTAAGTGAGTTGCCGAACGTTGAAGTGATTCAACGCGCGATCAACTCCGTCCCCGTCGGTTCGCGTCGTTTGACGAAAGTGTGCCGCATCTTAGATTCCATAGTCAGCACCGGCAAGAACGCGTTGACGTCCTTCGCCGCCATGCCGGCGCCGGCGCCGCGCAGACCGTCGCACGCGCCTTCGCTTTTGTATGCTCGATAGTTCGTATATTAATGAAAACAAGCAATTGTCTATTCTACGCTATGCGCTATCGCGAAGACGCTCGTCAACGCTGGGAGTCAAAGGCTATGCGAAGCTCCGGGGGTGATCCCTCCGCGGCGCGCGCCTCGTCGCCGTCGCCTATCGTTCTGAACGCGAGACAATGGACACTTCGGTGCCGTTCATAGGCTATTCGATCGAAACCAACCGTAAGAAACGCCTCTCTCCACTCGGCGAGCACGGGCAGCGCCTTGTGCGGACAGTGTCCCTTGTCCGTGCTGTGAGGAGTGATGACGAAGAAGAGACCGGCGCCGCGGTTTTTCAACGCCAGACGCGCGCGACGCACCATCTCGCCGCGTTGTTTCGGCGTCGGCAGGTAGCTCAAAACGAGCGAAAAGACGACGACGTCCGCGTCGTGTTCTCGCACCGCCTCGAGAGCGGCGGATTCCCCCTCTCGAGACGCCGGTTCAACGCGCTCTTCGTCACCGAATCGCACGTTGAGCCAATCGCAACGGTACACCGAAGGCACGGCGGGGCACAGATCGCACGCCACGGCGTCCACGGTGAGATTTCCCGGCCACGGGCCTTTGAAGTGCACATTGAAGTAGTCCCAACACGAACCGACATCCAAGAGCTTCAAAACTTTGCCCGCGACTCTTCGATCTGGCGTCCCGAGCGCGTCCTCGCTCTCGACGATCGTCTTCAGCACGCTTTCGAAGGGCTCTCCGCGCTCGCGCGCCAACGCGCGCGCGCGGCGCTTATTCGCAGTCGCCCACGTCGGCGCGGTTTCGCTCGGCGCGCACCGCTCCGCATCCCCGAAATACAATCCAACCGCATTTACGCACCACTCCAGCGCGCTCACCACCCACGCCCGATTCCCAACCTCCGTCGCCGCCTCGGCGTATCTTCGCAGCGCCTCCGCCCCGTCCTCGCTCACCACTCGCTCCCACGTCTTCTTCGCGTCCTCCGTCTCTCGCGCGTCGGCTCGAAGCGCCCGATGATGACTCACGATGACTTCTCGTCGCCACATCGACCGCTCGCGATCCCGATCGCTCTTCTCCATCGCCATCAACACCTCTGCTTTGACCAATTCCTCATCGAATCCCTCCTCCGGCCGTTTCGACGCCTCGGCGAAGACGCGCGCGCACCTCGCGCGCTCCGCCGTGAAATTCCTCGCCAACGCCTCGCACGACCTCTGCACCCACCCCATCACCCTCGACGACCCCTCCGACGGCTCGGAATCCTTCTCAAACGAAACCTTCGCCCGTTTCCGTCGTCCACCGTCCTCACACGCGCGTCCCTCGCGCGCATCGTCCGCGTCCCCGACGGCGCACTTTTCTCGTCCCAACTCGAAGAGCGCCGAGACCACCGCCTCGCACGTCCTCTCGCTCCCGAACGCGACCCCTCTCGCGTCGAACGCGTCGCGAATGATCGTCTCGTCCGCACCGCTCGCGCGCTCGCGCACGCGCGCGCACGCGCGACGCAGGCGTCGGACGCAGTGCGCGCGGAGTGAATCGACGCCCGACGTCACCATCTGGCGCCGACGATCGTCGCGCGCGAGCGAACCGTTCGCGCGCGAGGGAAAGAGAGAAAGACTCGCGTCTCGCGCGTCTCCGCGGCTCTCCGCGCGTCGTCCTCGTCGTCATGGGCGCGCGAGACGGCGCCGAACGCGCGCGCCGCCGCCGGAAGAAGACATCGAACGACGCGCCGCCGCCGCGACCCGTGGCGCGCGGGAGCGACGACGAGGACTCGGAGGAGGACGTGAGCGATGAGGACGTTCGTTTCGTCCGTAAGAACGCGGCGTACGCGTCGTTCATGACGAGCGGGTCGTTCGAGGAGACGCCGTCGGGGAGGCGGCGGCGAAGAGACGACGACGACGACGACGCGCCCGAGGCGGCGCACGGTCGCGCGATGCGAGCGCGGGCGGAGGCGGAGGCGGAGGAGGAGGCGAGGAAGGCGAATGTGCCGGAGGAGCGTAAACCGTTGGCGCTGCCGGTGAAACGATTGGACGGGACGGTGGTGAGGGACGCTACGGCGCCGGCGGACGCGCCGGAGAGCGACGGCGACGGCGACGGCGACGACGACGGACAGGAGGGTGAGGGGAAGTGGAGAGACGTCGGCGCGGGCGAGGGGAGGGGATTAGGGAAGAAGGCGATGGCGCGCGAGATTCGCGAGAGCGATCTCGGACGAGAGACGACGAAATCAAAGAAGAATGAAAAGTGGTGGGAAAAGCAGGCGGAGGACGCCGCCGCCGCCGCCGCCGAGGCGGAGAAGAAGAAGAAGCGCAAAAAGGGCGACGATTCGTCGAGCAGTGATTCGGAGGACGCGCGAGAGGAACTTGCGGTGAAACTCGCGGATAAGCGTCGAGCCGAGCGCGAGGCTCTGGAGGCGGAGATGAGCGCCGAGGCGAGACGCGAGAGCGTCAAGATTCGCATCGCATCGACGTGTCAGGGAATTCTCGAGGATCCGGAGACGCGGTGGAAAGAGTTGAAGGAGGTCGGGACGCTGTGTGAAGACAGAGACTCTGAGGTTGCTCGATTGGCCGCGCTCTCGCTCACGCTCGTGTACAGAGACATTTGTCCCGGGTACCGCATTCGCCCGCCCACGGACAAGGAGTTATCGATGAAGGTGAGCAAAGAGGTGATGAAGACGCGCGCGTTCGAGAGCGGTCTCCTCGAACACTACAAGGCGTACGTCAAGACGCTCGTTCGTTGTTCGGGGGCGAAAAAATCGCGCGCGCAGCGCGGAAGAGGCGGTCCAGACACGGAATCCGCCATCAAATGTTTGTGCGCGTTGCTCGTCGGTTTACCGAGCTTTAACTTTCGCACGGATATTTTATCCGCCCTCGTGCCCGCATTCGATAAACGGGACGAACACCGCGCGAAACTCGTGGCGAGCGCCTTAGGTGACGCAGTCGAGAGCGACATTCGCGGTGAGTTGACGCTCGAGGCGTTACACATGACGGCGCAACTCGTCAAGCAGAGTCGATGCGACGTGCAGCCAATCGCGTTTTCCTACTTTCTCAAGGTTCGATTCGACGAGGGTATCCTCGTTCCCTTGATGCGCGATAAGAAGGAGGTGCTCTCTCGTAAGCAGACGTTCAAGAAGAAACAGGAGGAGCGCGAGAAGATTCGCAAGGCTCGCGCGGAAAAGATGAAAAAGCAACAAGACAAGGAGCGCATGAAATCCTTTGGCCACGAGGTGGATTCCTCGGACGATAGCGAAGACGAAGAGGCGGCGTTTCGTCGCGATTTAGACGAGGGATCCGCCGTCATGAGTTTCGGGGAAAAGAAAAAGATGCAGAGTCGACTGTTGGAGGCGACGTTTGAGATGTACTTTCGAGTGTTGAAGAACGCGGCAAGTCCCGAGCCGACGCCCGGTTTGCCCCTCCTGAGCGCGGCGCTCACCGGTTTAGCCAAGTTTACGCACTTGATCTCCATCGATTTCTTGGGTGATCTCATGGAGCTGTTTAGAAAGTTACTCGCCAAGGAGAATTTATTATCTGACGCCCTCAAGGCGCAGACGCTGTTGACGGCGTGTGAGATTTTGAGCGGTCACGGAGAGGTGTTGCAAGTGGACACGGGAGAGTTCTACCGTCAGCTGTACGTCATGCTCGGGAAACCGAGCGCCGGGAACGCCGGTTGGCAAGAGGGCATGTCCATCACCGATCAACGCTCGCTCAGTCACGGCACGCTTCGCGTGCGAGCGATTCAGAGATTCATCGGTGGGTTTAAACAGGTGGACCAGGCGCGCATGGCGGCGTTTTCCAAGCGTCTCGCGTCGGCGTCCATGGGCATGGAGGCTGGCGAATGTCTCGGTTCCCTCGGCGTCGTGCGTCAGATATTAGCCTCGTACCCGCGCGTTCGCAATCTACTCGAGAACGAACGCATCGGTAACGGCGTGTTCCAGATGGATCTCGACGATCCCGAGCACGCGCAGGGCATGTCCGCCGTCTTGTGGGACCTGTCGCTCCTCGCCTCGCACTACCATCCGACGTGCGCGGCGGCGGCGAGAGAAGTGGCGAATTTACCACTGAACGGTGCCATCGCCCCACCACCGGGCTCACACGCACCGAGCGAGCTCGCCAAGACGCACTCCACGCTGCGAGGCGACTTCAACCCGCCCATGGTCGAGCCGCCGACGCTTCGCGCCAAGCCTCGCGCGCCTCGCGAACGAAAATCCTTCGTCGACGTCTTCAGCGACGATTTCGCCGCCAGCGTCGCCACCACTGATTCCCACGGCACCGATACCGACGCAACCGTCCCCGACGCCGACTTTCGTCGTCACTTTAAGCGTCAACGCGCGCACGTCGCGCACGCGTCGCTCCTTCGCGAGCGGGACGGTCTCGCCCGTCTGTCCCGCGCCGCGCGCGACCGCGCCGACGAGATCACCGCGCGTCGCTCCTTCGCGACGACAAAGAAACGTCGTGCGAAAAAATAGACAATGTAACGTTTTCCAACGTTTCTACGCAGCCAATAGACCCCGCGTTCGCGTTCGCGTCTCGTCCATTGGTCGCGACTCGCCGCCGCCGGCGACCGCCGCGCCGAGACTGCGAATTAGTGTTATCATTCGATCGTCACCCCTCGACGCGCCCGCGCGCCCTCTCGAGCGCGTCATGGCGTGGCAATCGCGCGTCAAGGACATGGAGCGTTCGTTCGAGACGGCGGAATCGACGATACTCGCCGCGCGTCGACGAGGGAAGCGTGGGAAAGGACGGGATGCGACCGCGACGATGACGCGCGCGGGCGCGACGATGACGCGCGACGTGAACGACGCGGGCGAGGGTGAGCGCGCGCGAGAGGACGAGGAAAGACATGCGACCATGTCGGACGATTCAGCCGCGCGCTCGTCGCCGGGAGAGACGCGCGTGGACGTGGACGTGGACGTGGACGAGACGTCGACGTCGGGCGAGGCGGAGCGACGCGGCGACGCACGAGACGCGCGCCGCGGCGTCGAGGATGAAGGCGTTCACGGCGTGCCGGGCATGGAAGATTTCGGACCCGCGGTCGATGCAGACGTCGAGCGACCGGTGATGCGACGGATGAGGCCGAAAGGTGAGACTCGCGCGCCCGCGGCGTTGTTGCGCGCGCTCGAGTGGACGCGGCGGCTCGGTTTGGTCGGCGCGGCGGCGCTCTTCGGAATGTTTCTCGTCTTGGTCGCGTTCGCCGTGTACGAAGAGATGGGCGCGATGGGCCCGCGCGATCCGTTGCGACCGGATTTCGGACCGGACGGCCCGATCGTGGACTCGATGACGGTGGCGGAGGAGGCGGAGGCGAGAGGCGAGAGCGCGACGGCGGCGCTGTTGGACGTCGAACGCGAAATCAAGGGCGGCGGCGGACGGTAGACGAGCGGACGGTCTGTGTGTGAGAGGGAGATGTAGTGTAGTAGACGCGCTGAACGCGTGAGTAGCGGTGTGCGGTGATGTAATGTACAGAGAGTTTGAACTAGGCACTAGGCGCGGCTCAACCAAAAGTGAATGAACGGCTGCGCGACGACGACGGCGAGCAAGACGTAATTGTGCGACATGCTCTGCGAGTACCCACCCTGTCTGGACTCACTGAAGATGATCCTCTTGAGAGTTTTCGCCATGAAGACGGCGTTGCACAGGGTGGACCAGAGGAGAGAGAACCAAAAGACATACGCGGCGCTGAACATTTTGGAGGCGAGGACGAGCGATGCGTACGTAAACGTGTACCCGACGTACGCGGCGATGTCGAGAATCGGCGCCGAGACGAGATGATTGGCCGAACTCGCCGAACGAAGGGCGACCCATATGATGGCGGATTCGCTCGACCAGAGCAGTCCACTCCACCACGCGTGCGTCGCGAGCGCCTCGGGCGTGAACGAACCCTTCGTCGACGACGCAAACACCTCGCGAATCGACGCAATGAGCACGTACGTCCAAAACGCCATCAACGGAATGTACATATCCGGCGCGTTGATATCATTCTTCGGCGGCTTATACGCCGTCCCTCCGGCCACGGTCTCCGGCAGACGAACCCAAGACCCTTTGTGCAAAAACGGACACAAAATCAAACGCAACTTGTGAAACACGTACGACTCCGTCACGTCGAAATACGCTCGCATGGACGCCGTACTGAAATATTTCGCGTAATTCGAGCTCATGAACGATGCTCCGTCGTTCAAAAACTTCCCTCCGTACATCCCAAACCCGGCGGCGGCCAAACTTGTCGGACTCATCGGCATGCCGAAACCGGCGCCGTGTTCGCTCGAGCTCGCGTCGCCGTACCCTCTTCCACCCGTGTTCACCGGCGGTACCGGCGGTATGGCGTATCCACCGCCCGCCTGCGCGTTACCATACGCTCCGGGACTCGCGTTCGGCACCTGCGGAACCGCACCACCGCCGTGCGGCGCGCCCGCGCGCGGATCGCCGTACGGCGTCGGCGTCTGTCCCCATCCGCCCGCGTTCTGCGGAGGCGCCTGTTGCCATCCACCGCCCCCCTGTCGACACCACACGCGCGCGTCGCGATGCACCGTCAGTCTTTCCATCTTTCCCGCGCATCGCGCGCGTCCTCACCCCGTCACCGACGTCGCGCGCGCGTCGAACGCGTCGACGCGCGCGCGCACCGTTGATGCCAACGATGCGCATCCATCGAACGCGTCTCTCTCCGCGCCTCTCGCGCCTCTCGCGCGCCGTCCTCCTCGCGCACCTGTTGCGGAGGCGCCTGTTGCCATCCACCACCGTCTCCACCGGGGCCTCGCATCGCGCGCGTCGTCAGTGTGACGCGCGACGGTGGCGCGTCGGATCCTTCATCGTCGCGCGCGCGAGAGTATATACTACGTTTCTACATCGTCTAAAAATCATTCGAATACGAGGGTTGAGACCACCTCTCGGTCAGCACGCACACACGCGCACCCACACCCCTCGCCCGCGCGCGGTCGTCCGATTTCCCGCACACCGCCCCGCGCGTCCGCGCGTCCCACCGACGGACGCGGCGAATACATTCGCACCCGTCCCCCCGCGCCTCTCGCGCGCACACCGCGCGCGGTCTCCTCGATCCATCCATTCATTCATTCATGTGGACCACCGCGGGGCGTCGCCTCGCGCGCGCATCGACACGACGCGCGTCTCCACCCTCCGCGGTGCGATGGCGCGCGTTCGCGTCCGACGACGCGCGCGTCGGGTCGAGTGAAATTTTATCCACCCCTCGACCGTCCGCGGAGCGCCCGTCGGTGGACGCGGACGAAGCCTTGGACCGCGGACGACGATTTTATCGCGACTGCTGTCGTGAGATACCCTGGGTGATGGAGAATTACGCGCTGGAGGAGGTGACGACGACGCGAGAGGTTCGTGCGGCGTTAAAGGCGATGATTCGCGAGCGAGGAGAGGAGATAAAGCAAAGGTTACCGATGAGTGAATGGGCGGGGGCGTTGGATCAGGCGTTGATGCGTGGACGAGAGGAATTGATCGCGCTCGAGGCGCATCACTACAATCGGCATCACTTGATCACGAACTTCGTCAACGCGCGGTGCGTGGAGGCGACGGGGAAGGAGAGGGCGACGACGACGACGAAGAGCGCGTTTGTGAAGGATTTCTTATCGAATGGTCGACGCGAGATGCACTGAGTTTGTAATGTACACTATTGAAAATTGAACGAACGCGCCGACCGCCGCGCGCGTTTAAATCGGCGGCGGCGACAGGTGGATGGATGTCTCACACCGTCGTCCCCTCGCGACACACTCGGACGCGCGGTGACGACCGCGAGACGATGTCGGAGATGGACGCGCTCGATGTGTTCTGCGCGCGCGTGGCGAACGACGAGGAACCGGCGTGGAGACTCGTCGTGAAGATGCTCAGACGAGCCGCCCGTCCCGAGGGCGCGGACGAGGACGCGTCCGCCGCCGTGCGAGGAATCGCGGCGTCGCTGATCCCGATCGCGGACGCGCTGAGCGAACGTCGTCGTGAGGCGACGGCGTTTCGAACGGCGAGCGCGCGCGCGATGAACGGGGGGACGGCGCTGGAAAAGGTGTCCCGCGTGGAGGCGAGCGCGGCGACGACGACGGCGAGAGGCGTGAGTTTCAACTCGCCTCGAGGGAAATTCGACGCGCACGTCATGCCGAACGATGATTTAGTACTGGAGAACGCGAAGGGGGCGCAGATCGTCGTCGAGGCGAAGAGCGTGCGACGGGTGTTGGTGTTGGAGACTAGGGACGCGAATCGAACGAGTTTCGTCGTCGTCGGTTTACGAGGCGAGGGCGTCGAACACGGAAAGAGTCGATTGAAGACGCTTTGCGCGACGTTTCGGGCCAAGGATAAATTGGTGATGGAGGGTAACGGTGGTGGCGCGATGGACGACGCGGCGCGCGATGAGAACGAGCACGCGGCGTGGACGTTTTATCGAGCGCTGGAACGCACGTACGGCGCCGACGCGTGCGGGACGACCGATCCCGCGAGAGTGTTCGCGGGGTCCAAAGGATTGGGACACGTCCAGGCGACCAAAGGATTCAACTCTGGACATTTGTTTTTTCTCAAGGAGGGCGTGGCGTTCGGTCCAAGTCCCGCGCTGTACGTACACTTTGACGATTTAGAAGATTTGCGAGTGCTTCGCGCGGAAAATTCCGGTTCGAGCACGTTTGATTTGTCCATGACGCCCGAGAACGGAGCGGCGATCGAATTCTCCAACATCTCGCGCGAGGAGCTCGAGCATGTGAGCAGGTACCTGGCCAAGAAGTGCACGAGCGCGGACGACGCGCCGACGAACGCCGCCGCGAACGCCGGCGAAGCCGAGGACGACGAGGACGACAGCGACGAAGACGACGAAGATTTCATCGGACAAGAATCCGGATCCGAAGACGACGACGACGAGGAGGAGGAGGACGACGAAGGCGACGACAACGACGACATGGAATACTCGTTCGACGATTCAGAGGAAGCCAGAGGCGACGCCCCTCGCGACGCCGCCGACTCTGACGAAGACGACTCTGACGAAGACGACTCCAATAAACGTCGCCGCGTCGACGCCTCCACCGATAACGCCGCGCCCGCGCCCGCGAACGAAGACGACGGTAGTGATTCAGACTCAGACGATAACGCCTTCCAAGTCGTCGCCAAGTGACGTCTCGAAACGTAATGCAAAATGAGACTCGAAAAAGCAGCTGTTTGGTTCAACCCCGCGCTCGAATCCTCATCGTCCCGCGCGTCTCACCGCGTCATGCCCCCGAAACGCAAGGCGAAAGCCGACGCCGACGCGAAAGATGCGCCGGTGCGTCCATCAACGCGCGAACGCGACCGCGAACGCGCGAACGCGACCGGTGAACGCGACCGAACGTCGACTGACCTCGAGAATTCCAACGACGCCTTCGTCACCCTCGCGCAGGCGAAACGACCGAAACGAGGCGGTAAGGCGGCCGCCGACGGTGGCGATGGCGCGAAATCTAACGCCCAAGGGAAACCGACCGGGGACGGGGACGAGGAGTCGGCGCGAGAAGAGGAGATGGTCGACGGGGAGGATCTCGACCACAGACACCGGGACGACGACGAGGCGGTGGAGGCGCAACGCGACGCCGATCGAGCGCGCATGCTCGAGCTCCTGAAGACGTTCACGCCGTCACAGATGGAACGGTATGAGTGTTACAGACGGTCAAATCTGAGTAAACCGATGCTGCGGAGGTTGTTCAAGGCGGCGACGGGGGTGACACTCAACCCGAACGGTTTGATCATATTGGCGGGGATATCGAAAATGTTCGTGGGGGAGATGGTGGAGACGGCGAGGGACATCATGCGGTCTAAGGGGTTGAACGAGTACGAGGAGATTCGACCGGAACATCTCAGGGAGGCGGCGGCGGTGATCGACGCGAGGGATGGGTTGATGAGACGCAAGCGAAATAAAGTTTTATTCGCGCGAGGATACCATTGAGGCTTTGAGACGGAGGAGAACGCGTTCGCGGCGAGCGTTTCGGGCGGCGAACTCGGATTCGAGTGTTGTAATATTAATAATCAGCGATTTACTCCGCCGCCGGCGAAGGGAAACTTGTACACGGACCTTCGTCTGTTTGTAGAAGAGCGAGAGATTCACCCGTGGCCGATGACGACGCTCGGCTTCCAACGGTAGTTTTGCACGCGCGCACGCTCGATGCCGCTCGTGTCTTCGCGACCGTATCGATCGATCGTGGAGGCGGTCTCGTCGTTCTTCCGCGCACGTCTCGTGTGTCGAACTTCGTACGTGCGCGCCGTCGGCCGCGGCGCCGCCTCGGCGGCGCGCGTCTTCTTATCCACGGCATCCTTGACCGCCGACGACGTCTTTCGCGCCATCGCCTGCACACCTCTACTCGCATCTTTCGCCCGATCGAACGTGGCTCGCTTCAACGCGTCGCCGCGCGTCGTGTTGAGCCCCATCGTCGCCAACGCGGCCACCGCCGTGCCGAGCGCGAAGGACGCCAATCCTCCCAATCCGCCGCCCCTCGCTTTCGACACCTTCCCGCGGTTCTCCGGCGATCCGTACGCGCTGTCTTCACTCATCCCACCGCCCGGCGAATCCATCATCCGATTCGATTTCACCTCACTCTCGAGAAACGCGCGCGTCTCGTACGAATTTTGATACATCGGCGTCTCCGGCTGCGAGTACGCGTTAAACTTATCAAACATCTTCGCACAATCCGCATCGCTCATCGAATCCTCATCCACCGTCGGCGCCGCTTTCACCGCACCTCTCTCTTTCCTCGCACCGAACGCGGTCGGCGCGAACGCGCGCTCCGCCTCGCGTCTCGCCGCGCGCAACGGACTCTCCGCCGCGCCGCCGACGCCCGCCGCGTCTTCCCCTCGGTCCCTCATCGTCATCTCTCGATCTCCCGGCATCTCCAAGAACGCCACGCACGCGCGACACACCTCTCGCTCCTCGTTCACCCCCTCCAACGCTCGCACCGTCGCCGCGAACGCCTCTCGTCTCGCCTTTTCCAACTCTTCGCTCAGTCCTCGCAATTCCCCCCGTTCCTCCCGTTCGCTCGCCTCGAGCGCGCGCACCATGGCGTGTAATCGATGCGACATCGTCTCCACCGCGGCGTGCACGCGAGCGATGAGACGTAATTCGATGGAATCCGCGCTCTCGTCGCCGCCGCCGGACCACGCGCGCGCCTCGCACCGAGAGACGGCGTCGCGAAGATCGCTCGCGAGATGCCGCGCGCGTCTCGACGCCGCCTCGTGGGGGGTGATGACGTCGTGAAAGTGCGTCGAACGCGCGGGCTGGTGCGACATGGCGCGCGCGCGCGTTTTTATGCGCGCGTTTTCGCGAGCGTCGGGCGCGGAACGGGGTCGCGCGCGCGTGTGCGGGGATTAATGATGAGACGTGGGAAAGTGACCGTTTGATTCGTGAAACATGCGCGCCGGCGTCCCCGCCCGAGCGCGAGAGGGCGCGGAGAGCGGTGCGGTGATCGATCGGACTCGGACGATCGAGGTGAGGGTGACCGTTGGATGATTTTTTACAACGCGCGCGTCGCGTGGAGCGAACGTCGCGGCTAGAGATTGACGAGGATGGGGTAGTCGCGTAAGAGCTCGGTTTGGGTGAGGACGTCGCCCTCCTCTTGGGGGGTCCAGAGCACCTCGACGGCTTGTAAAGCCTCGACGCGAACGGCGGCGAGACGCTTGAGGGCCGTCTTGAGATCGGTGGCGTCGGTGATGTCGGGCATTTTGAGACCGCCGTCGGCGGCGGCGAGGATGGTGACGAGGATGTAGTCGTTGGTGTCGGCGTCCGGGTCGACGCCGACGGCGGCGGATTTTTTACGCGCGTTGACGTTGACGAGCGTCTCTTGTTCAAACTTTCCACGCTCGTCGATGGAGAAATCGTTAAAGGTTTCTTCCGCCTGTTCGGGGCCTCGGCACACCTTGGACGCGGCGTATCCGTAGACGCAGTATTCCGGGTTGCGCAACAGGGCGAGCGCCGTCTCCTCGAGGACGTAGTGCAACCCCTCCGGCGACGACGTGTCCGCCTTATCCGCGATGCGTTCGAGATCTCTCTGCAACGAGCGCGCGGTGCCGAGCAACCCGACTTGAATCTTCACCACGCTGATGGAATCCCCGCCCGCGGTGAGTCCATCGCCGAATCCGCCGCCGCCCGTCAAGTTTTGCAACGCGTTGGACACGAACAACATCATCATCGCGAAAAAGATAAAGTTGAAAAACCCACCGCCGCCAAAGTACAACCCCGGACCCATGCCGAACCCGTACCCGAACCCCGGTCCGACCATGAAGGAGGACGTGCGCGTGATCGGGGCACCGACGCTCGGCGCCGAGTACGAAGACGTCCCGAGCGACGACGCTCTCGGCGCGCGGAACGACGACATCGAGCTCGCCCTAAAGCTTCCACCGCCCATGCGTCCACCGCTTCTCGCCGCGAGCGCCGCGTCCGGCGTTCCGACCGTCGTCGCGAACGCCACCGCGAGCGCCAAGGCGGTGGTTCCGGCGGCGCGTCCCGCGCGCGCCCACCACGTCGCCGCGTCCGCGTCCTCGTCCTCGTCGCGCGCGTCGTCCCTCGCCGTCGCGCGAGTCCTCGCGCGCGCCCCGCGCGAAGCGACCTTCGACGACGACGTCACCGTCATCGTCTCCGCGCGCGCGCGAACCGCGGAGACGACCCGCGTCGCGCGCGCGGGCGCTCGCGAACGTCGATGCAGATCGCGTCCGAATCCTTCCCCGCGCGCCCATCGCGCGCGCGTCGCCGTCGTCGTCGGCGTCACCGCCCCGATCGTCGTCATGTCGGACGACACGTATCGCGCGTTCGCTCGCGCGTTCGCTCGCGCGCGCGTCGACGTCGACGCGTCGTACAGTGTCGCGAGCCATTCGTCACCGCGCGTCCTCCACCATGCCCACGCGCGCGTTCGCCTCCGTCCTCGTCGCGCGGTGCGCGAGGAGATGCGTCGTGAGGCGTTCGTCCACCCCTGGCGCGCGCGCGGCGAGCGGCGACGGCGCCGAGCGCGAGCGCGCGCGGGCGCGACGACCGACGACTAACCGCCGACCCGAGCGCGGATTCGGCGCCGAGCGTCATCGCACCGCGGGGCGCACGGATTCCAACCCGTACGAGCGCGCGATGAATCGTGGATTTACCTCTCGATCGAACGACCCGTTCGACGGTCGAGACGCGGAGGAGGAGGAGACGGAGCGCGTGAGTAAAATTCTGTCCCGACGCGGCGACTGCAGCAGACGCGAAGCCGAGCGTCTCATAGCGGACGGTCGCGTGCGGGTGAACGGGAAAGTGATCACGGAACAGGGACACAGAGCGTCTCCAACGACGTCCACGATCGAAATCACGGGTGAAGGCGCGAGATGGTTGCGATCAAAGTTGACGCTGGCGGTGCACAAACCGCCGGGGTTGGTGAGCAACCTGCCGACCGGGGACGAGGTCTCGGCGAGCGCGTGCGTGGAACCGAGAAACGCGTGGATGCGGGCGATGCGCGAGGTGCCGATGGATGATTTAAAGCGCGCGACGAGCGATCCGTCGAGGTTTAACGTGTGCGGACGATTGGATAAAGAGAGTCGAGGATTGTTGATGTTAACCGAGGATGGCGCGTTGGCGCGAAGCGTCATCGGCGGTAACGGCGTGACGAAGAGATACGTCGTCACGACGGACGCGGACGTGCGAGAATCGCACATGCGTTCGCTCAACGGTCGCGTGCAATTAGATGGGGTGGAACTGTTGCCTATGAACGTTCGGAGACTCGGTCGAGGGTCGCGAACGCTCGAGTTTAACCTTCGCGAGGGGAGGAATAGACAAATTAGACGCGTGTGCGAAAAATTCGGTCTTCGAGTGGTGGATCTGTTTCGCGTGCGAATCGGGGACATCGACATCGGGGACCTTCCGGAAGGAGCGTGGAGAATACTGAGCGACGATGAGGTGCGTTCGATTCGCGCGCTCGAGTTCGAGTGAGAGGGACGCGGTCGGCGTAGGGGTCTCGAGAGTTTCTCGATGGTTTGTTGTATATATTAAAAGAAATGTGTCAATTCGTCTCGGTTCGTGTGCATCTAAGATGTCAACTCGTTGAATTTCGACTTGTCTTTGGCGCCCTTCTTCTTCTTGGAAGATTGCGCCGCAGCCTTGGCGACGACGGCGGCGGAACCGGTGACCTTTTTCTTCTTTTTCGCCGCCGCGGCTTTGGCTAACTTGGCGCGAGCCGCCGCCGGATCGACGAGCTCGACGGGGGCGGAATCTTCCTCCTTCGCCGCGGGTTCTTCCGACTGGACCTCGCCTCTCGCCTTGGCCTCCGCCTCAGCCTTTTCGCGCGCCTCTCGAGCCGCCTTTTTCCGTCTTCTCGCCTCGGCTTTGGCGGGATCGCTCGACTCGTTTTCGATTTTATCATCCAAACCGAGCTCTTTCAGCGCCTTCTCGAACTCCTCCGCCTCCAAGCGCGCCTTTTCCTTCTTAGAGAGCACTTTTTCGCTCGCCTTCGCCTTCGGTTTCGCCCGCGCCTTGATCGCGACCGCCGCGTCTTCGTTCGTCTCCTCCTCCTCCTCCTCCTCGCTCGGAAGTTCCATCAACATGTCGTCGATCCCTTGACTCTGCAACACATTCTTCACCTCCGCCTCCACCTTCGCCTTCGCCTTGGCCTCATCTTCCTCCTTCTTCTTCCGTCTCGCCTCTTCCTCCTCCGCCTCGCGCTTCGCCGCCTCCTCCTCCGCGCGTCTCGCGTCGTCGACGAGCGGGTTTTCGCCGCGCGTCTCCTCCTCGTCGAAATCCGCCCACGACCCCATCGACGCCATCGGCGGTAATCCCGGTATCGCGGGGCTCGCCTCCTCTTCCGTTTTCGTCGAGGTGGTCGTCGTCGAGGTCATCGTCGAGGTGGTCGTCGTCGAGGTGGTCGTCGTCGTCGTCCTCTTCGCCGCGTTCACCGACGCCGTCCCGTCGTCCCCGCGCGCCACCTCCGCCACGACGCCGTCGTCATCGCCCTCGTCGTCTCGCGCCCGCGCCCGCGCCCGCGTCTTCGGGTCCCGATCGTGCTTCCCACCACCGACGAGATTCTTCAGGAATCCCAGCGCCCCCATCGTCGTCCCTCGTCCTCGTCCCTCGTCGTCGTCGTCTCCCGTCGCGTCGGCGCGACGACGAGGACGACCACGAGCCCTGCGAACGGACGCGCCGAGGGTTTGTGTTTTGTGGTTTTGTATTGTATTGTACGGACGTATGGACGCATTCGGGGTGGTGTGAGAGGTATGCATGGAGAGATGGAGAGTACGTGAAAAAGTGGTCGTGTGGTGTGGTGGACGGTGATTTTGTGGGCCTGTGTACGGGAGACGTATATATATATATTGGTGTCTCGAGGACCTATATAATAAATATAGTGGAGTCGTCTCGAGGCGTGCATGCATGTCATGCCTGGCATGCATTCCCATCGTCCCCATCGCGCGCGGGCGACGACGGGCGATGGGATCGACGTCGATCGATGGTGACGACGACGTCGTCGACGAGGACGAGGGGCCGTCGATGATGGATGGACGAGGACTCGGAGACGACGAGGACGAGGCGCGGGGTCGAGATGGACGTCATCATCGTCATCATCGACACCATCGGGGACATCATCGTGGGACGTCCGACGTCGAGGCGGGACGGTCGAGGGGAGCGGTGCGCGCGGAGGCGGAGACGGATGATGTGAGCGTCGCCGAACGATTGTGCGCGACGCAGTTGGGGGTGTCGTACGATAAGCGAGATCGGTCGTGGACGGAACACGGCGAGGCGTGTCTGTTGGCGACGGGACAGCTGTATCCGGCGTGCGCGGTGGCGATGGGGATGCGAACGGCGAATATATCGCTGTGTGGGTACATGGAACTCGTGCCGAACGTTGTCGGGGCGACGTATTTCGTCGGTGTCGCGGGAACGGTGGCGTCGTGCGTGTGGGGGACGCTTCGCGCGACGCGCGCCGAGCCGAATCGAGCGCTCAAGGCGGCGCGGTTCGCGGCGGGAATGACGCCGGCGGTGACGCTCGCGGGCACGTTCGTGTTTCCGAGGTGCATGTGGAACGTGCATCAGACGTGCGTGGTGTGGTGGGCGTGGAGCGCGCTGTTCGCGATGATTTTCGAGTGGGTGGTGGATTCAAAGTTTGTGGCGAGACGCGCGAGGCGAGGCGAGCGAGTGGTGACGAGCGACGTCGTCCTGCCGCAGTTGACGTACATCATCGGGTTCGCCATCACGCTCAAATTTTATTTCACCAACTCCACCGATTTTTTTCGAGGGGAGATTCTGAGCGCGAATAGTTTTTCGTGGTGGTGTCTCAGCAAACACCGGGCGGGGACGTTCGCCGGGAGTTCTCAGGCGAGAACGTACACGTGGAGAGAACTGTTTCTCGTCGACGGGTTGTACGCCGCGCTCATGATGTGCGTGTATAGATTTAATCAGTACCACGGTTGTGGAGGGGTGTGGGGGACATTTTAAGGGCGAGTTTGTCGTCGTTGTAACAATCGTAGATGCGAGTCAACGCAAACCTCACTCCTCGTCGCATGTCGTTCGGCGATAGAAGATTCGACTCGTTCGCCGCGCGGTGGCGCGGAACCGCGCTCGCGAAATTTCTCGGCGTCGGATACGTGCACGATGCGCGCGCCCTTCCGACGCGCACGACGACGCGTTGGCGCGAGAAGAGTCGAGCGCTTCGCCAACTGGTGAGACGGGAACGCGAGCAAAAAGTTAAAGAGGAACGACGCGCGTCGAGAGGATCGACGATGCGATTCGCGAATAAGAAAATCGTGGCTAGATGATATTGTTACACTAATTCGTGGTCGTTTCGAGCGCTTTCATGGCTTCCTTGGCCGACGCGTACGTAGAGTCCCATTTTTCTTGAGCCTCGTTCGCTTCGGCGACGGCGGCGTTCGCGCGCGCAATCATCTCTTCGCGCTCCGCGCCTTCAACGAGCGCGGCGGAGTCTTGCAATTGTTTGGCGCGCGCGTGCGCCTCTTCAGCGACCTTGTAAGCCTTTCGAGCCGCCTTCAAGAGCTTTTGCGCGTGCTTTTCGGCGCGCGCGTGCTTCTTCGCCTTGACCGCCTCAGCCTGAAGACGCGCCTGTTCTTTTTCGGCCTCGATACGTCTAGATTCGGCTATTTCCGCATCTCGTCTTCGCTGTTCCTCTTCAGCCGCGAGACGTTGTCGTTCCTTTTCAGCCTCCATCAAGATTCGTCGGCGTTCTTCCTCCTCGGCAACGAGGCGGCGGCGCTCCGCTTCCTCGGCTTCCAGACGTTCTCGTTCGACGCGCTCGCGTTCGGCGTCTTCCGCTTGCTTTTTACGCAGGCGCTCTTCCTCAACCATGATGCGTTGGCGCTCCTCTTCGCGTTCTTTCTCCTCGGCGAGCCGTAACGCCTCCTCCGCCGCCTCGACGCGGCGCCGTTCCTCTTCTTCGACTCTGCGTCGCTCCTCTTCCAGACGCGCTCGTTCGATCACTTCGGTCTCCACCTCCTTGGCTTGGATTTCTTTCAGTCGTACCGAGTGTTCCGCTTGAACGCGAGCCAAAGCAGCCTTCGCTTCTTCAGCCTCTTCTTTCAAACGTTGCATTTCCGCGGCGTCGGCCTTGCGCGCCTCTTCTCGAGCGCGTTCCGCGAGCTTTTGCTCTTCCTCCACCGCGCGCAACGCCAACTCGCGACGCCCCTCGGCCTCAGCCTTGGCGCTCTCGGCCTCGGTACGAAGCGCTTGAGCCTTTTCGACCTCCGCTTGTATTCGCGTAATCTCTTCCTCGAGCGCGGCGCGTTTGCTCTCCGCCTCGCTCTTGGCGCGTTCGGCGTCAGCCGCCGCCGTTTGAAACTTGAGGGATTCTTCGCGACGCATAGCGCGCTCTTCCTCGGCGACCGCAAGTCGGGAGGAGAGTTTCTCTTTCTCCGCCTGCGCACCCTCGAGATCTTGCTGAAGTTTGTCGTTCGCCTCTTGAAGGAGTCGCGCGTCACGTTCGATCGCCTCGGTCGATGAGACGTCCTCCTTGGATATCAAAGTCGACGTTTGATTTTCGTATCGGGCCATCTGTGATTCGAGCTCGGTGAGCTCACGTTGCGCTTTTTCAAGCGCTGCATTTCTCACCGCCAATTCATCCGTCACCCGCTGAACCTCTTTCATACACTGTTCCTGCGTCGCACTCGAATCTGCCTCAAGAACGCCAAACTCTTCCTTTGCGTGCGCGTACCGCTCGAGCGACACGGTGAGCGCCTCTTGAAGCTGTGCGACGCGCGTCGTGTTACCTTGAAGCTGTTCTCGAAGCGATTTCGCCTCCAACTCGAACACCACGCGCTGTTCGTTCACCACGGAATCCAATTGCGCGGTGGAGACGACGATGTACTCGGAAATCGTTGCCTCGGCGTGTTTGAGTTGCGACACGAGTTTAGCGTGTTCACCCTCAAGACGACGCACTTTGGCGTTCGATTCGAGCGCCTCATCGTCGTGTGCCTCCGTGAGTCTCTGTGCCTCCTTCGACGCCTCGATCTGCGCGCGACGTAAATCCTCGAGAGCGTCGTCGCGCGCCATCTTTGCCTCGGCGGAAGCTGCCGCCGCCTCGACAGCGCGTCGTTTGCTCGACTCTAACTCTGTCTGCATCTCGGCGAGTTTTCGCGCGAATTTCGCCTCCTCCTCCGACGAGGACTCCACCACATCCTCCGCGCGCGCTAAAGCGCGCTGAAGCTTGTCCTCGCTGGACGATAACTCTTCGGCGAGCGTCTCGAGATTTTTCTCCGAAGACGCCAGTCGCCCCTCGAGCTCGCCCAGTCGCTCTTCTTTTTCGGTTAATTTCTGCGTCAACGCACGCGTCTCGTCCCGAAGTCGCTCGCGCTCTTCCTCTTCTCGCGGCTTCGCCTCGGTGAACGCGTTCAAACTTTCATTCAAGCGCGTGACCGTGCTCGACAACTCATCCACCTTGGCTCGAAGCGCGTCTCGACTCGCCTCGGCTTCGGCGAGCGCGGCGCGTAACTCGTCATCATCGTCACCCACGCTCGAATCACACGTCGGTTTTGACTTTAACGCTTCATCGAGCGCCGTCTTCGCTTGTTCCAAGTCGGCCGCCACGGACAGACTCTCCGTCTCGATCGTCGCTCGAGCCTTGGCGGCGTCGGAGAGTTGTCCTCGAAGCGCCTTCCACACCGCGTCCCGATCCGCCACAGCGGCGGCTTCGCGCGCGCTCGCCTCGCTCGCCTCCGTCTGCGCCTGCGCGAGTTTACGTCGTGTCTTTGCCGCGTTGTCCACCTCCTCCCGCGCGCGTTCGAGCTCGTCGTTCGCCTGGCGGAGCTCCTCTTCCATCTCCGCGAGACGCTGCTGCAGAGGCGCGACGTTCGCCGCCGCCGTCGCCTCAGCGCGTTCCATCGCGCGCCAATTCGGACCTTCGTAGGAATTCAACGAGCGTCCTCGCGAGTTGAAAAAGTTGACATCGCGCAAACGAGAGCTCAGGGACGAAGTCGGCCCCGGAGCGAGCGAATTCGACGATCCTCCCATCACGAACGGCGCGACGACGGCGGTGGCGCCGACGGCGAGCGCGGCGACGAATTTCGCCGACACGGCCACCACGCTCTTCGCCGCCGGCGCGACCGCGACGGACGACACCACCGTCGCGGCTGTGTTTTGTCGATCGACATCGCGTTCCGGTTCCGTTTCTGGTTCCGTCGCAATCGTCGTCGTCGCCGTCATCGCCGCCGCCAACGGCGCCGCCTCCGCCCTCTCCGACGTTCTCTTCGCATCCCTCTCTTCATCCTCGCTCGTCGACGCCTCCTCCTCCTCCTCGTACGCCTCTTCTTCTTCTTCTTCCTCCTCCTCCTCCTCGTACGCATCCTCCCGGCCCTCGCTCTCGCGCACCCCTCTCGCCTCTCTCGCCTCCAACGCGCGCTCGAACGCGTTCGCCACCGACGTCACGTACGCGCTCGTGTACGCCCACCTCGCCGCCCGTTCCTCCGCCTCCTCCGCCTCCCTCGCCCACCCGTCATCTTCCTCACACTCGCTCTCGCTCTCGCTCTCCCCCACGACGTCCTTTCGTCGCGTCGTCGTCGTCCCCTCGGGTCCGTACGCGCGCCACGCCTGGCGCCGCCCGCGCGCGCCGCCGTCCGCCGTCCGCCATCCTCGAACGCGTTCACGACGCCGCGAGGCGAAATCGCGTCGCCATCGCGCCAATCCCCGCGTCTTCGACCCTTCCTCCCTCGTTCGCGCGTCCCCATCCGCGCGCGCGAGCGTCTCTCGCCACGACGCGCCGCCCGCGGTGGACATGAATGAATCAAATCAAATCAATCAGCGCCACGATGACGCGATGGTCGTCGTCGTCGTGAATGCGCGTCGAATCCTTCCGAACGCGCGCGTCCGAACCGATGACCCGTTTCGTCTCCGCGTCCCTTCGTCCGTCCCCTCGGTCTCTGACGCGCGACCGAACGCGACAGCGCGACGCATTGCAATTGCAATTCAAATCGGTCTGGCGGTCACTGTACGAACACGCACGTTTAATGGCGCGTCGTCGTGCTCGAATACGTACCCGTGATCACTACTGTACGAGTATGTAGTGCAATCACCACTCGATCGATGGAGGGTCCACCGACGATGGTTCCGCGTGTCCGATCACGCACCATCCACACGCATTCCACGCCCACGATCCCCCGTGTATCGATTATTATTTATCACACCCAGATCGTCTCGATCGATCGGCTCGTCTCGACCCACCTCCACCCATCCGGCACAACTCGACCCGCGCCACGATGGTGATGGCTCTCACTTCGCAAGGATTCGCGCGCGCGCCGACCGCGACGCGCTCGGCGCTCGCGCCGCGAGGTACGTGGACGCTCGATGCGATGACGATGGCGTTCGTGCGTTCGGAATCGGTCGATGGAAAGCGGTGGACGCGAGGCGACGACGACGACGACGCTCGACCGACCGACGCTCGACCGAGGCGGGACGCGGGAGCGATACGCGACGGAGATACGCGATCGGGGCGACCCGGGGGATGAAGACGCGTTCGTCGCGCGCGCGATGATGGGACGGGCGAGACGCGCGCGCGAGGAGACGCGGTGTATTTTTATGTGTACATCGACGACCGTCGACCGCGCGGGGGCGGCGCGTCGCGCGCGGTCGACGGGACGCGACGCGGACGACGAATGGATGAGCGAACGATCGAACGACCGATCGATCGGTGGGGCGATCGGGAGGTGGAGGGGGTGTCCTCGATTGTTGAGTCGTGATTCGTCGAAAATGCATGCAGTGGACACCCTGACTGACGGCGGCTCGGTTTCGTGTGTTTTCTTCGCGCGCAGCTCGCAAGGCTGTCAAGGCTCGCGCCTCCGTCAAGGTTGCCGCGTCCGCGGACTTGAAGTTTGACGATGACTGGAAGAAGTCTTCCGTCCCGGTGCACCTCGCGTCCTTGTTCGGTTGGGTGATCCCGTCGGCGTCGCCGTGCCCGGCGTTCCCGGATAACGCGTCCTTGTTTGAATTGTTCAGCGAGCGCATCAGCGCCAACTTGGCCAACTTCCCGCAAGGCCCGGCCGCGGACGACAAGATCTGGTTGTACATGCTCACGTGGCACATGGGGTTGTTCGCGTGCATGATGTTTGGCCAAATTGGTGTCCAAGCGCGCAAGCAAGGATACTTCGATTAGATTTCTCCGGAAGGGTTGGACAGGTCCAAGGGTTTTTAGAACGCTTTGTAAAAGAGCATAACCAAGTTAAATTACAGTACGAAAAAGAAGCTGCTATGAGACACTGTGCGCGGAGTGGTTTCGTTTCCTAGTCTTCCTCCGTGGTCAACACCGCGACGCCCGCGGCGTTCTTGAGACGGTCGACGAGGGATGGGCTCGCGCCGCTCTTGCTCGGCGTCGCGGACGAGCCCGCTCGCTTGGCGCTAGAATCATTCGGGTATTCGAATCCCATGGGTTTGAATTTGAATTTGAAAAAGTCGAGGAACTGTTTGGCGTACGGCGTCGGGTGCACGGTGGAGATCGGTCTCGGCGCGAAGAGGTACTTGATGACGTGCGCCACCTTTTTCCCGCTCGTCCAACTCTGCAAAAAGTCGATGACACCCAAGTATATGATCAACACCTCCCCGCCGTACTCGACGACGTACGGTTTGTTGTGCACGTCGCCCTCGAGCATCTTCGCCTCCTCTTTGATTCGACTCGTCGGCACGCGCTCGACGGCGACGAGCAAAGAATAATCCATCAAGTTGTGCTTTTCGAAGAGTGCAACGTCATTCTTCAGCGCCGTCATCACCTCCTCCCGCTGCCCTTCGGTCAAGTAGATCGGCGCGTCGAACGCCTCGTGTTTCCCCTTCAGATACCTCCGACGTCGCACCGGCACGGCTCGAAAACATCCGAAACACTCTCGCACCATGAGCGGCACGTTATACCAACGCTTGTGCGAGTGATACACCGACGAACCATCCGCCACGAGCGTCTTATCGTCCGCCGTGCCCTTGAGATCGTACAACCGACTCCAGGCCTTGACGCGAGGGTTCACGCAGTTGTTCATCACGATGAACCGCCCGTGTTTCTCGTGCACGAAGACGGCGAAAATCTTTGACATCAAACTCTGCCCGCTCGACGCCCTGGCGACGTACTCGCGCAAAAACGAATCCTCCAACAGACTCTTCCCATCCGAGTCGTTTAAAAACTTGACGAAAAACCTCTTATCCTTCGTGCGCGCCATGGAATCCCCGCCTTTCCCGCCGCCCGCGCTCAGAGATGCGAAATCAAAATTGTCGCTCAAAAAATCATCCTCGATCGATTCCGCCCGTCTCAACACCGAAAACTGATCGTCTCGAACCGTCTCACACGCCTCCGAGCCGACGATCAATCGCGCCGTCGCCGGCCCGAGCGATTCCGCGCGCATCATCGCGCCTCGATCGCCAGCGCGGCGCCGTGTGTCGCGCGCCGTGGTTCGAACGAATCTCGCCACCACGCGCTCGAATGTAACAAAAGATGGGCGTCGACGCAGATCGCGACGCGCGAGCGCGCGAACACCGCGCTCGGAGGACGCGTTTCTCGGACGAGCGCGACGAAGACTCGACCGCGTTCGATCGGTGGAGGTGTGCGCGACCGAGCGCGCGTCGAGAGGCGAGAAGAGAGTCGACGAAGACGTTCGCCATGGCGACCAGCGGAGCTGGGTTATCCGCGGCGGACGCGCTCAAGTGGTTGAGCAATTTCGTGAGCTCGGTCGCCATCGTCATGGTGAACAAACAACTCATGGGTTCGCAGGGATACGCGTTTCAGTACGCAACGACGCTGTGCGGGATGCACTTTTTGTGCACGATGAGCGTTCGATTCTTTCGCGCCGACGGCGGCAAGGGGAGCAGAGGCGCTGGCAGTGGCGCAGAGATGAACACGCAGCCGGCGAAGGGTGGACGAGAGATGCCGAGAAATAAATTGTTAATGTTCGTCGCGATCGCGTCGACGAGCATCATATCTCTGAATTTATCGTTGATGATGAATCACGTCGGGTTTTATCAGTTGGCAAAACTGTTGCAAATTCCCGCCGTGTGTATGCTCGAGATGGCGTTCTTGGGTAGAAAGGTGTCGTGGAAGATCGCGCAGGCGATCGTGGTGGTGATGTTCGGCGTCGGTATCGCGACTTTACAGGAGACGACGATGAATTTCTGGGGCACCATCGTCGCCATGATCGCCGTCTTGTCCACGAGCGCGCAACAGATTCTCGTCAATCGTTTGCAAGTCGAGTACTCTATCGGAAGCAATGAATTATTGGGAAAGACGGCGCCGCTTATGGCGCTCTCCATGCTCACCGTCGGTCCGTTCTTGGACCAAATGCTCACGGGAAGCTTCATCACCGAGTATTACTGGACGAGCGAGTCCTTCATGTTTCTCGCGGCTTCGTGTTTGCTCGCGATTTGGGTCAACATTTCTCAATACATGTGCATCGGAACCTTTAGCGCGCTCTCTTTCCAAGTCATCGGTCACGTCAAGACGGTGTTCATCTTCTTCTTCGGATGGTTGCTCTTTGACATTCCCGTGACGTTCAACAACATCTTTGGCGGCGCCGTCGCCATCGCGGGTATCTCTTATTACTCGCACGTGTCCGCGATCGAGAAGGCGGAGGCGGCGGCGCGAGCGCGAGCGCCGGTGCAACGGGTATAGATGAAACGTTTTGTTATCCTATATAGCTACACTCTTTCAGATATTCAACAAAAGCCTACTACTCTTCGCCTCCTCGACTACTCTTTCGCCCACTTCGCTCACTTCCTCGGATCCGTCACCTCGACCCCCATCGACCTCGCCGTCCCCAACACGGACTTCGTCAGACTCATCAGACTCACGTTCCCCAACCCTTTATCACTCGCCTTGACCTTTGCGATCTCGTACGCGTGCTTCAGGTTGATACGTCCCGCCGTCGCGTGTCCCGGTCTCTGCGAACACGTCTTCACGCCCGCCGCCCGCGCCACGAAATACGACGTCGGCGGCGTCTTCATCGTCCACTCGAACGTCTTATCGCCGTATATCTCGATCACCACCGGCACCGGCGTCTCCGCCTTGTGTTCGCTCGTCTTGGCGTTGAAGTCTTTACAAAAACTCATGATGTTCACCCCGTGTTGCCCGAGCGCCGGACCCACCGGCGGGGACGGTTTCGCCGCTCCCGCCGGAACGACGAGTCGCACGACGGCGCTCACCGCCCGCTTACTCATCGCCCCGTCGTCGACCTCGTCCTCACCCGCGCGTCCGCGTCTGCCCGTCCGCCGGGGAGGCGGTTCCCATCAAAACCTTCCCTGTGACTTTCGACGGTTCATGACTCACCAATGAGTCCCTCGAGCGCCCTCGTCGTCGGTCGTCGCGCCGCGCGCGAAAGATGGGCGTCGACACACTCGGGCGTCGCGCGTCCACCTCGCGGGTCGTGCGACGCTCGGCGCGGAAGCGACGACCATGGCGCGCGCGTCTCGCTCGTCCACTCGCGCCTCGAGCGCGACGACGCCTCTGGGGAAGACGGGAACGACGACGACGGGGACGCGCGCGAACGCGCTCGAGGGCGGCGGCGGCGCGCGCGCGGTTCGTCTGAGCGGTGGCGCGCTCGCGTCCGCGCCCTCGGGCGCGTTCGCGGTGAAGGACACGGTCTTGGTGACTCCCGCGAGATGGCGCGTGCGCGCGCACGACGCGGCCACGGGGAGAGGCGTGCGCTCGAGCGAGGCGCCGGGGGCGGAGCAGACGTGCGCGGCGGCGAGTCCGTGCTCGAGCGGCGTCGTCGTCACCGGAAGCGCGAGCGGGACGCTCACGGTGTGGGACGCGGAGACTGGGAAGGTTGTGCGGAGTTACACGTTTCCGTGCGCGATATACGATGTTGTGTACCCGGGAGGTGAGGCTGGGAAGGACGCCGTCTTCGTGAGCGCGAGCGCGCGCGAGGACGGCGGCGGACGCGTGTACAGGGTGAGTCTGTCCAAGGGAAAGATCGTGGAGAGGCTGGGGAAGACGACGAGACCGTGTAAATTAGTGGCGAGCGCGAGCGGGACGTTCGTGGCGTGCGCGGAGAGACGGACGATTTACGTGTGGGGGACGGGGAAGGATCGAGGAGGAAACGGGGCGAGAGCGCTTCGGATTCATCACACCAAGGGGGTCACCGCGTTGGCGCTGTCGAGAGACGACGAAATCTTAGCCGCGGGGGATTCGAGCGGGAGGATCGTCATGTGGCACGGATTCGCTCGAGCGGTGAAGCGATTACAGAACGAGGCGCAAGGGGAGGAGACAGAGGTGAACGGGGACGCCCTGCCGAGCACGACGTCGCATTGGCACTCTCGCGCCGTCGGGTGTTTACACTTTTCCGGGGACGGAGCGCACCTGTTCTCGGGGGGTGAGGAGGCGGTGTTGGTGATTTGGACGCTTGCTGACGGGAAGAAGACGTACCTTCCGCGCTTGGGCGCGCCTCTGACGAAGATTGTGGCGCGACGCGACGATCCGTCTCGTCTGGCGCTCTTCGGAGCCGACAACGCCATCCGTCTCGTCAACGTTGCATCTCTCACCGTGGAAGGGACGATTCAGGGCGTTCGACCGCCCGTACTCGATGCATCGGTGGCGCCTTACGCGTACGCGTCCGTCGTCGCCTACGATCCGCGCGCGGACGTCGCCGTGTTTTCTGCCGCCGGCGCGGCGCTGCAATTTTTCGATTACGCGCGCGACGACCACGTCGCCGATCTCGCCGTGGCGCCGATAAACTACGTCAACACGAGTGGGGACGCGGATTCGCCCATGGAGTCGCACGTTGCGCACGCCGCCTTCTCGCGCGATGGACGCATCCTTCTCACCGTCGACAGACGCAGCGATCAACCGCCCGTGGTGACGCGCTCCGTCGAGGAGACGCTCAAAATTTGGGAACGTCTCGACGCGCCGGATGAAGACGAAGAGCCGACGGCGACGCCCGTTCCCGGCGGCGCGTTCACGTGCGTTGCGCAGTGTGAGATCCCGCACAAAGGCTTGATCACCGCCGTCGGCGTGCGGCCGAGCGCGCACAGTCTCGAAGAGTCCATGGCGTTCACCGCCGGCGTCGACGGCGAAGTCAAGATTTGGGTGCCCAACGGACGTGTCTCCAGAGGCGGTGAACACGCCGGATGGAGATGTCGATCGTGCGCGTCGCACCCGAGTGGATCGTCGATCACGTGCGGGGCGTTCAGCTCTGATGGATCCATCTTGGCCACCGCGGCGAGCGAAATCATTCTTTGGGATCCGAAGACGAACGCGCGACTGGCGACGCTCACCATGCCCAAGTCGTCCACGGACGGAGCGCAGCCGTCCATCAAGTCGGTCGCCTTCGTCGCGGGAGAGCCTCTGTTCGTCGCCGCCGACGGACGCTCGTTGGTGGTCTGGAACTTGCAAACGCTTCAACCGTGGCGCGTGTACGCGTCACCGTGCATCGACGTCTTCGCGCACCCGTCGACGCCGACGTTCGCCGCTGTCTTCGCCGCGACTGACCCCGCCGACGCCGCCGTCGTCGTTCGTTTCGTCGGTCGCGTCGTCGCACCCGCGGGGGCGTACGCGTGTCGAGACGGGCCACCCGAGGCGGTGCTCTTCCCGCCCGGCGATCGCGCGTCTCGAGACGCGTCGAGCGCGCCGGAATCCGTCCCCATGCTCGTCGTCACGCGCGACCGGGAGATCGTGCGCGTCGGCGCGGAGACGAATCGAGAAGCGCGTGCGCGCGACGACATGGACGTCGACCGCGCGCCCGTGGCGAGACGGTTCCCGGGAGGCACCGCCGTCGTCGGCGCTCCCGTTTCCGCGGAGACGCGCGCGTTGCTCGCGGAGACGCGCGACGCCGTTCGCTCGCTCGATCTGAACGGCGATGACGAGGACGAGGACGTTCCCACGCACGAACGTGTCATCGGAGGCGCGCACAGAGGCGTCGGGAAGATGCCATGGGGCGCTCTCTTCGACGCTCCCTCGCACGAACTCCCGCCTCTGACGGCGCTCTGTCCCCGTTTCATGGACGCCATGCTCGCGAGACAAGCCAACCCGGACGCCGAGTAGAGCGCGCGCGCGCGCGCACGAACGAACGAAAGAACGAACGAGTCTCCTACGATTGCATTAATCGTCATCACGTGTTTGTTTTTATAATACTAGCTACTAGAAAGTCTGTCCTCTGTCTCTCTTCGCGTCGTTTACTTTGGATTTCTCAAGACGAGAATCACCGAATCACCGCGTAAAAACATTTTCGAGATGAACCTATCCTTATTCACCGGTTTCGCCTTGGCCGCTCCCTTTCCCGTCTTCGGCACCTCGGTCCAAATCTCCTTGACGTTTTCCAAAACCATGTTGCAGTGGCGGTCGAACGCCTTGACGCGCGCCAAGAGTTTGCGATTGTTTCGACAGTTGATCAAAACCTGCGTGTTCGCCTTGACGCTCGCCGTGAGCACGCTCAGCGGACCGGTGACAAATTCATTCTCCTCTCGATTCGCCTCCTCCATGATTCCGATTCACCGGCGCTCCTCGCGTCCCCGTCGACGATTCGTCCGTTCGGTCACCTCGCCGCCGAAACCTAGACGAATGAATGAATGCCGACGCGATTCGAGTCCGAGTCCGAGTTCGAGTTCGAGTCGTCGCGCGAATCGATCGATCGATCGCCGTCGCGATTCGCCGTCGCGATTCGACCGTCGTCGTCTTCGTCGTCGTGTGACGCGTCGTCGTCATCCATCGTCCCCGGCCGCGCGCGACCGACGCGTGTCGTTTCCTTCTTCTTGGACGTGCGAGTCTCCCGAAGTTTCCTACCGACTAGGTGTCATTCGTCCGACTTTGTGGGGGAAACCCAGGTATTCGATCACACACAGTCGTATGCGAGACAAACCTCGTATTGAACACCTCTCATACTCCAACGGACGAATCTCGTGTCGATCACGATTCCCGCCGTGCCCTCTCTCGGCCGTGCCGTCGAGCGCGGGCGGCGCGCGTCGGCAGTGCGCGCGCGGTCGTCGACGGCATCGTCGACCGCGGTCGCCGAACGTGAGCGTCCGTCTCGAGCGCGTCGCGAATAGAGCGCGAGGTGGCGTCGCGAGACGACGGCGTCGACGGGGACGAGATCCGACCGCTTTCGGATAGCGCGGCGCCGAGGGAGGGGCGCGCGCGGGTGCGGACGCGCGGGAGGAGGTCTCGAGCGAGTCTATCGGACGTGTGATCGACGCGAAAGGTCGCGCGCGAACGCGGGGGGGGG